>Ga0078972_1002651_pt1 | contig 57968 bp, 57 predicted proteins | sample YelNatPaOPGAMG01_FD_67568 | JGI IMG/M metagenome (GOLD analysis project Ga0078972, IMG submission 67568) | Hot spring thermophilic microbial communities from Obsidian Pool, Yellowstone National Park, USA - OP-RAMG-01 (SPADES assembly) (version 2) | ecosystem: Environmental > Aquatic > Thermal...
TGCCTTCAGCAGATGACCGAGCACTCTGCGTTCTCCTTCGGTTGAAGTCTCGAACACCAGTTTGTTGTTTTGCCAGTAGGTAAGCACTGTGAAACCTCTCAGCCGGATGTTCCGGTGTAAGTATATAGCCGTTTGACATGGCTGCCTTTTCGGGTCCACGCTAAATGTAGTCAAGCACCGCAAGATGATCTCACCGCTCCAGGATGCCGATGAATCTTCCACCGCCAGGTTCCGAAGATTCGCTAGAGCGTTGCTTGCGGTCCCCAAAACGGAGATCGAGACGCCGGAACAAATCGTCGCACGGCTACAGGCAGAGAAGCGTAATCTCGAAACTCAAATCCAACAGGTAGAAGCGGAGCTCAAGAGGCGCAAGTCGCCTCATCAGGAATAACCACCTGCTTGCTACGGCTCCCGACCGCCACGACAGAAATCCCAAGCACGACTAACAGGGAGACGGGCAAGAAGGCGCTGTATGGTGCATCCGCCAATACCATGAAGTAAGGAACTGGCGTCAAGATGAGCGCCGATGCCGCCCGAAGGGACGGCATAGTGCAGGTTCGCACGATGGCAACGAAAGCAGGGAGTAGCACGATATCATCGGCTACGCCAGAATGGAAGCTGACCAATAACCCACATAGCAGACTCCCCGCCAACAAGAATTCGTAGTTGTCAGTGCTCCGCACGATCCAAAGGAATGCCGCCAACACCGATGCAATGAGGGCAAGTTCTAACTCTATCCCACCGTTCAACACGGCGACCAGCCCATGAATGTTGGGCATGATTGTTGCGGACGGATTGATCCACGGATCACGCAGAACCCCCATGTATTGTTTCCATGCGTCCTCCCCCGCAACCAAAATGCCAAACGCAATCAATCCCACCATGCCAGTTAGTGCGCCTCGAAGAATCGCCCACCGTCGTTTCAGGAGCAGAAGCAGCGGCACGAAGAGAAACAGGTGGAACTTGATCGCAAGCAACGATAGAAGCACTCCAGCCCACACGTCCTTGTTCGCTCTTGTCAGGAGCATGGAGCCACCAAGGATTGCCAGCAAGAACGGAGTGTCTTGCCCACCACAAATCGCTGTGAGTATCGGAATGCTCATCGCCGCAAAGAATGGCAGGGCGGAACATTCCTTCGAGAAGCGGACGACGAACCAAAGTACACACGCCAAAGACGCCGTTGAAAATAGCGCATACGCCGTGCGGTATTGTAGCCATGCAAGCGGCTTCAGGAGAGCGGCGTAGAACGGTGGACGGGTGTAGACAACCGATTCCATCGTGAATCCAAGGTTCTCTTTGACAACCGCAAGATTTGCGGTTCGGGAGTAGAGATCGGGCGTGTTGACAAGCGTTGCCCCGGTATAAAGCTGTGCGAAATCGTTTGCGCCCTGTAATGCTCTGTCCTTTTGCAGGTACGCCAATGCCGCAAGGAATGTGACGCCCCACGCTACCGGAAGCCAATGCAAGAGAGCCTTCATTTCCGTACTAATCGGCAAAAAGAGCTTGCAGGATTAACCCCTACCCGTCACGTCCCTGTACGTCAGACGCTTTCCGCCACAGCCCATGACGACCTTCCGAAACCGCCCACCATCGCCATGCTCATTTTTCCGTTCGTTGAAGCGGAACGTCTGTTCGTCCAAGTATCGGAACAGATGATATGGCTTGACGGAAACATAGGTGCCGCCTAACGTCCGCTTCAAACGACTCCAGGAGTTTTCTAAGCCGTTCGTGTGAACGTGCCCTTCGACGTAAGCTACGGCGTGGTCAACAATTTGGTGAACAAACTCAGCGTCCAGTCCCTCATACGATTTCAGTGCATCCGTGAACACTTCAGCGCCGGGGTGAATGTGGTCCTCGACGTGTTTCTTTCACGGCTTCTTCCGGCGACTATCAATGACGGAGACTCGAACCTTGCCGCCAGCTTTTTCAAATGTCCCGGTTTGCATCGCAAGGCGGATGCGCTGAAGCATGAACCACGCTGATTTTTGAGTGACCCCAATGGCACGGTGAAGTTCATGCGAACTGATGCCATTCTTATTGCTTGCGATGAGCCACATGGCGGTGAGCCATTTATCCAGCCCGATAGCGGAATCTTCGCAGATGGTTCCAACCTTCGGCGAAAACTGCTTGCGGCACGCCTTACACTTCCAAATACGACGGCTTGGGGCGTAGTAGCTTTCCCTCGACCGACAAATGGGGGCAAACGGGTCCATCCGGCCAGCGGAGGGCGGCGAAGGTCTTGGTTGCGATGTCTAAGTCGGAGTAGTAGCGGATCGCTTTCACCAGCGTTTCCGGCACGTAAACTTCGACGGCTTGACCTTCCATGAATCCGGTTTCCCCGGATTCCGTGGTTGTGTCAAGTATATCGCTACCCTCTTTAGAGTGGCAGCGTACCATCCAGTCGTCGGCCAACACCCGCTCCTTTTAGGTGGGTCCGCTCCACGCGCCCCTTGGCCTGGGGCGAACTGGCTCCGATCCACTCGATGCCCGGCTTCTGGCACATCCGCCCAAACTGACTCAGCGACGCCTCTTCCCGCTCCCGCTTCTGCGCCGCCTTGCCGGTACTTGGCCCAGACTCGCCGCGTCTGCCGGTAGCCCCGGCGCTACAACTCACTGGCCTGGCGCAAACTCAACTCCCCGCTCCGCACCCGGTTCATCACTTTCACCCGCCGCAGGACGCTTGCGGAGGGAGGCTTTAGACGCGGGCGAGCGCCTGTTCGAGGTCAGCCAGGATGTCTTCTACGGCTTCGATGCCGCAAGAAAGTCGCACTAGGTTGGAGCGTATTCCCATTCGCTGCTCGCGCATGTCCGGAGGAACGTCGCGATGGCTGCTCATAACCGGATACAAGATCATGGAATGAACGTCTCCCAGCGACGTGGCCGGAACGATCAGTTCCAAAGAATCCAAGAACCGGAAAATCTCCGCTCTTTCTGCTCCGCGAATTTCGAAGCTCACCATGGCCCCATAGAGGTTTTCCGGAAACAGTTTCCGTATCACGGCAGCATCCGGGTGCGCCGGGTCTCCGGGGAAAAACACACGTTCTACTTTCGGATGGTTCTTGAGCCAGCCGGCCACCGTAGCGGCGTTGGCGCACTGCCTTTCGAACCGCAGTGGGAAGGTCTTGATGCCGCGCATGGTGAGGTAGGCTTCGAAGGGGCCGAGGACCGGACCATAGGCGCGCGATAAAGCGCGGATGGTCTCAAAATGCTCCTCGTCGCTGGTAATCAGCCCGCCGAGCACATCTCCATGGCCGGCTAAGTACTTGGTGGCGCTGTGGACCGTCATGTGCGCTCCGCATGCCAGGGGGCGAGCCATCATCGGGGTGGCGAACGTATTGTCTACGATCAACGCCGCGCCGGCCGCGCGCGTGATCTTTGCCAGCTCCCCCAGGTCGGCTACGCGCAACAGCGGGTTCGAGATCGTCTCGATGAGCACACAGCCCGGCCGGTGTTTCGCCACAGCCTGCTCGAAACCAGAAAGATCGAAGATGTCTACAAAGGCGACCTGAACGCCGGAGGGCTCAAAGACGTTTTGGAGCATCCGGATGGTGGCGCCATAAATAGCTTCCGCACACAGGATCGACCTTCGCCTCCCGGCAAGCGCGGCCGTGATCGCCACATGCAAAGCCGCCATCCCCGAACCACAGGCGAGCGAGCCGTGGCCGCCCTCCAGTGTGGTCATGAGCTCCTCCAGCGCTGCGTTGGTCGGATTGTTATACCGCTGATAGGCGAAGCCTTCCTTCTCGTGACCGAAGATCTGGTCGATCGTTTCGACCTGGTCATAAAAGTAGCTGGCGGCCGTATAAATAGGCGTTGTGACGGGGATGTATGGTCCGGCGGGCTTACGATCCCCCGCATGGACCGCTTGGGTATGAATTTTCATTTCCGCCTCCAGCGCGTTCCTTCTTTGGTGTCTTCCAGAATGACGCCTTTTTCCAACAAGGCTGCCCGGATCTGGTCGGCTCGCTGGAAATTCCGGGCTTTCTTGGCTTGCGCCCGCTCAGCGAGCAGCGCCTCAATCTCCGCGTCCGAGATGAGGGCAGCCGCAGCGGTCGGCTTCAGAACATCAAACACGCGGTCGAAACGCTCCATGAGGTCACGCGCGGCCGCTACATTCCCAGCTTTGAACTCGCCGGAGTCCATGGCGGAGTTTGTTTCGCGAATGTACTCAAAAATGGAGGCTAACGCCTCAGCCGTATTGAGATCATCATCCAGAGCGGCTTCAAAATCCGCAACCGCCTGCGCCGTTCGCTGGAGCAGGGCTTCATGGGTCCCCTCAGGAAACTTCTCGGTGTCCAAACGTAGCTTGTAGTTCCGCAACCGTTCAATTGCGGTGGATGCGGATTGCAAGGCGTCGAAAGTAAACACTTGCTTTTTGCGGTAAGGGACCGAAGCCAACAGATACCGGACCGCCTCAGGCTGCCAACCCTGAGCCAATAGGTCCCTCAGGGTAAAGAAGTTGCCGGCCGATTTCGACATCGTGGCGCCACCGACCAAAAGATGCTCAGAGTGCAGCCAGAAACGTGCAAAAGGTTTTCCACTGGCTGCTTCCGACTGGGCGATCTCATTCTCGTGGTGTGGAAAGGTCAGGTCAATTCCACCTGCGTGTATGTCCAAAGTTTCGCCCAGGTACGCCATGGCCATGGCCGAGCACTCAATATGCCACCCAGGGCGTCCAGGACCGAACGGCGAGTCCCAGTAAGGCTCTCCCTCTTTGCGCCCTTTCCATAAGACGAAGTCCCGCGCGTTCTCCTTATCATACTTATCCGTATCCACCCGTGCGCCGTCCTTGATGCCGCCAAAATCGGCATGGGACAGCTTCCCGTATTCCGGAAACGTCGCGATCCTGAAGTACACCGACCCCTCGCTCCGGTACGTATGGCCGGTTTCTTCCAGCCGCTGGATCAGGCGGATCATGTCTGCGATGTGATCGGTGGCCCGCACCAGTTTTTCCGGGCGTTCCAGCCTTAAGGTGGCGCAGTCCGCCAGAAATGCCTCAGTATACTGGCCTGTATATTCCGCGAGGGTCTTTCCAGCCGCGTTCGCCTGTTGAATGATGCGGTCGTCCACGTCGGTGATGTTCATGACATGATCGAGCTGATAGCCCCTATAGCGCAGCCAGCGGCGAAGGATATCCTGGAAGGTGAACGTCCGCAAATTCCCGATGTGAACGTAGTTCCAGACCGTTGGCCCGCAGGTGTACATACGAACCGTCCGTCCGTCCTGGGGCTGAAACTCTTCCACTCGTTGCGTAAGCGTATTGTAGAAACGTAAAGCCATAGCGGGCCGTGTAACCATCGTAGCAAGCTCATGTTCCCACCGTCGCGCTTAGCGCCGGCGAGCGAAGGGCAGCCACAACAGTGCGAATACGACTACGGCCATAAGTTCACCCGCCAGGATGTACCAAGGCCAGGGCCCGAGTTTGTCGAGCAGAGAGGCGGAAGCAGGCTTCCTGCACAAATACATGTAATTGGCGCCATAGCGCCAGTTGAAGCCAGCCACTAGGAGCATCCAGGCGTTGGCGACGCCGAATGCCCGCCACATGCTTCCCGGCCGCAAACGCGCCTCCCCGCTGCCCAGCACCGCCACGATGGCGGTGATGACGCCCCCGTGCGCCACAAAGAAATAGGCGGTAGGATACGAGCACGTTGGCGCCCAGAGATCCGGCGTCAGCACGGCTTGTGCGCCTCCGCCAACGCCTACGAAGTACGCCGTTTCCACCGCCAGAGGACGCAGCGTGAAGGTCGCCAGAATGGTCATCCATAAGCCCAGATCACAAAGCTGGAGCGGCAGGCCTTCCGGAAAGCGCCAACCCTCGGTGCGCAGCTTGTAGACGTTCCAGACGAGCTCATTGGCCAGCAGGAAGACGCCCAAAGTCATACGTAGCGCTCTCGCCGCCGCAGCGCTCCGTCTGCCTATGCGCGCCAGCGCCCATGCCGCCAGTGGGATCGCCCCGAGGATCGCTAGATGCGGCAACCCGAACAACTGGAAATCGGTTCTCATGCTGGGGCTTTATTCTCGGCGGAACCTTTGCGAACCGTGGCCAGCCTGCTTGCAGTGTACAAAAAACCGCGCCACGCCGCAGTCAGGCAGGTCCGCAGCGTGGCGCTGAGGGAAGAAGAATCGGTTTCGTCGCCGATATACCCGCCTTCTCGTTGCACGCCACGGTCCATTCCTTAAGTGGTTGATATCGTGGAAGAACCACGTCTGTTCCGTGTGCAAGATCTTCACAGTGCGTAGCTCAACCTGCACTCTTTACAATAGTGAAGTGCCGGCCATCCAATTCGAGATTCAGGCCGTCTGCCCTGTGAGCGGCGCGCGCGCCGGACTGATCCACACCCCTCATGGAGTGGTTGAGACGCCGGTATTCATGCCCGTCGGGACTCAGGGCACGGTGAAGGGCGTCCTCCCTCGGGATTTGTTGGAGTCGCTGGACGCAAAGATCATTTTGGGCAACACATATCATTTGTACCTTCGCCCAGGGCATGAGCTGATCCGGCGGCTGGGCGGGCTGCACAAGTTCATCTCTTGGCCGCGCGCTATTCTTACCGATTCCGGCGGATATCAGGTTTTCAGCCTCAGCCGCCTGACCAAAGTTACGGAGAATGGCGTTCTATTCCGGTCTCACCTCAACGGGGATCTACACTGGTTCACGCCGGAATCCACGGTGGACGTGCAGCTGGCTTTGGGCAGCGACATCGCCATGGTGTTGGACGAATGCTTAGAGTACCCGGCGGAGCGGGAGATGGCCCGTCTGTCCATGGAGCGCACGGTGCGGTGGGCTCGGCGCGCCTTTGAGCATTATCTACGGCAGGAGGGTTCGGTTCATACCGAGCTGTTTCCGATCGTCCAGGGTTCGATGTATGCGGATCTGAGACGCCGGTGTGTCGAGGAGTTGCTGGCGCTGGAGGCAGGCGGCTACGCGATCGGCGGATTGTCAGTTGGCGAACCTCGCAGCCTTAGCTTGGAAATGACGGAAGCTTGTGCGGAGCTGCTGCCCGCCAGCCGCCCGCGCTATGTGATGGGCGTCGGATTGCCTGAAGAGCTTCCCGAGTATGTCGCCCGGGGGATGGACATGATGGACTGCGTGATGCCGAGCCGCAACGCTCGCAATGGCTGTCTGTTTACTTCGCAAGGCAAAGTCATCATCAAGCAGGCTCGCTATCGCGAGGACCCGGACCCGCTCGACCCGGCTTGTGGCTGTTACACCTGCCGCAACTTCAGCCGCGCCTACCTCCGGCACCTGTTTCAAGCCGGCGAAATGCTGTATGCTACGCTCGCCACTCTGCACAACCTCCAGTACTACCTTGACATCATGCGGCAAACCAGACAGACTATACTGCTTGGGACATTCCCGGAGTTCTTGGCCAGGATGCGCGCCGTATCTATGTCCGAACCGTAGCGCTCCGCAGTCCTCATTTATCCACATGGCAAAGGGGTAGACGGTGTTTTTGAGCTTGATCTTGCAGCAGCCCGCTGGCCCATCCAATCCGTTTGTGGGCTTCCTTCCCGTTATTCTGATCTTTGCGATCTTCTATTTTTTGCTGTTCTTGCCCATGCAGCGACAGCGCAAGCAGCAAAAGAAGATGTTGAGCGAGCTCAAGGCCGGCGACATTGTGCTAACCTCCGGGGGCATCGAGGGCACAATCGTGAGCCTGGAAGATGATAAGCTGGTACTGCGGGTGAAACCCGACAACGTCAAGTTGCAGTTCCACCGCAGCGCTGTATCCGCCCGGCTTTCAGAAGACTCCAGCAAATAAGCAGGCAGGTCCAATTCGGAAGTTATCGTATGAATAGAAATCTGACGGTAAAAACCCTGATCATCGCCGCCACCGTGCTCGTGTGCATTTATGGGCTCACGGGGATTCCAAAATCGATCGACGAGCTCAAGGCGAATCTTCAGAAGAACATCCGCCTCGGGCTTGATCTCAAAGGCGGTAGCCACCTGGTCCTGCAAGTGCAGGTGCAGGATGCATTTAAAGTGGAGGCGGACCAGACCATTGAGCGTCTGAAAGAGGACCTACGCAAGGCGGGCATCGACTTTGCTTCCATCGAGCGTAACGATCCTCAGACGCTGAAAGAGGCGGATCAAATCCAGATTCTGATCAAGGGAGTGCCGCCGCTTCGGGCGGGCGACCTCCGCGCCACGGTGAATGATCGTGCGCCATCGTGGATCCTTACGGCGCTCAACGCTACTGACTATCGCCTTACGCTGAAGCCGAGCGAAGCCATCCGCTTGAAGCAGGATACCGTGACGCAGAGCATACACACAATCCAGCGGCGCATCGATGGATTGGGCTTGGCCGAAACTTCCGTCCGCCCTCGAGGACGAGCGGACGCAGAGGCGGAGATCCTCGTGGAGCTGCCGGGCGTCGACGACCCAGCGCGCGTCAAGCAGATTTTGCAGACCACCGCCATGCTGGAGCTGTACGAAGTGAAGGATGGTCCCTTCTCGAGCCAGGAGCAGGGTCTGGCGAAGCACGGCGGTGTCCTGCCGTTGAATACCAAGTGGGTGCGGGGCGCCCGCCGTGGCGACACCATAGACACGTGGTGGCTGCTGGCGCGCACACCGGTCATCACGGGTAGGGACCTTCGCGACGCTCGACCGCAGCAAGGCGAGCTGGGGCGGTGGGAGACCGGCTTCGTGCTCACCCAAGATGCTGCCCGCCGTTTCGCGCGGTTCACGGAGGCCAATGTCGGGAATCGTTTGGCTATCGTGCTGGATAACCAGGTTATCAGCGCCCCGACCATTCAGAACCGCATCGAAGACCAGGGGCGGATTACGGGCGCGGCTAGCCAGCAGGAGGCGGCGGACTTGGCTTTGAACCTCCGCGCAGGGTCCCTGCCGGCGGGCATCCTTCCCCTTGAAGAGCGGACGGTGGGGCCGTCGCTAGGGTCCGACTCGATTCGTCAAGGCATTATTGCCGGAGTCGTTGGATTGGTGTCGGTTGTGTTCGTAATGTTGATCTATTACAAGCGTAGCGGGATTAATGCGACGCTCGCTCTGATTCTCAACGCCATCATCCTGCTGGCGGCGCTCTCGTATTTCGGAGCCACTTTAACGCTGCCGGGGATTGCGGGTGTGATCCTAACGATCGGCATGGCCGTCGACAGCAACGTACTGATATTTGAGAGGATTCGGGAGGAGCTGCGCGCCGGTAAGGCGGTGGTGGCGGCTATCGACGCAGGTTTCAACAAGGCCTTTGTCACCATCATCGATACGCATGTGACCACGGTGGTTTCGTGCGCCTTCTTGTTTATTTTTGGCTCCGGGCCGGTGCGCGGCTTTGCGGTGACGCTGGTGATCGGTTTGATCGCCAACGTGTTCACCGCCGTGTTCGTCTCGAGGGTGATCTTCGATTGGGAGCTGTCCCGGAAACGTCAGGTGACGGCGTTGAGTATTTGACCTTGAAGAAATTTTTGGAATTTGCGATTCTGACGGGAACTAGGAGAACCCGGTCGGTGTCTAACTTGGTTTTGAGTTAGCGCCGCCGAAACGCGTTGCATGCAGATTTTTCAGGACACAAACTTTGACTTCCTGGGCAAGAAGTGGCCCTTCATCATTTTCTCGCTGGTGTTGACGGCTGCGGGGCTGGTGAGTTTGGCGGTGAAAGGCGGACCGGCTTACGGGATAGATTTTAAGGGTGGCACGCTGATGTACGTCAAATTCGCCGGACCGCCGCCGGTTGCGAAAATCCGCGCTGCCCTATCCTCCAAAATCGCCGGCGAAATCAGTGTTCAGCCTGTGGTTAGTAGCGAGAACGAGCTGATGATTGGCACGGAGGTTCGGGAGGAGCGATCCCTCGAAGTGGAACGCCAGACCGTGATACAGACCCTGGCGCAAACTTTGGGGCATTCCGGGTCGGACGGAAAACTCGACATTAATAACACGGGCCAGCAAGCGGTTATCGACCGCTTACGCGAGCCGCTCCAAAGAGCGGGCGTGCCGCTCTCTGAGGACCAGTTGAAAGACTTGGTCAAGGCGATCCTATCCTTTCGTGACAGCGCCCCACGGTCTGGCTTAATTCGGAGCATAGATGAGTTGAGCGCCGTTCCGGGAGTGAATGCGCAGGTTTTGAACGTGCTAAAGCAGGAGCTCACTGCGTCGCCCTTCGCCATTCGCAATGTGGAGGTGGTTGGGCCGAAAGTGGGCGCTGAGCTGCGCTGGCAAGCGGTCAAGGCCACCTTGTACGCGCTGGCGGGCATGCTGGTCTACCTGGCGTTCCGATTTGAGTGGATTTATGGGGTGGCTGCCGTGATCGCCGTGTTCCACGACACCATCATTACGATCGGCCTGTTCTCGATTTTTAACAAAGAAATTTCACTTACCGTGGTGGCGGCCATCTTGACGTTGGTCGGCTACTCGATGAATGATACGATTGTCGTTTTCGACCGCATCCGCGAGAATTTGAAGTTGATGCGACGTGAGAAACTTGAAGTGTTGATCAACGCAAGCATTAACCAGACGCTCAGCCGGACGATTCTAACCTCCGGTTTGACGTTTCTGACGGCGGCGTCGCTGCTGGCATTCGGCGGGCCCGTCCTGCATGGGTTTTCTTTTGCGTTAGTTGTCGGTATTATAATCGGGACGTACTCTTCGATCTTTATCGCGAGTCCGATTCTGGTGTTCTGGAATAACTTCCGGGATTCGCGGAAGAGAGGCAGACCGGCTGAGCCGGCGCCAGCGAAAGAGGGAGCCCGGCGTGGTTCAGTAAATCCGGTCAAATGACCTGCGCTGGCCGGCCCGGGAACAATGGGTGAGGTTCCGGGGTCTAATGGAAAGGCAGGGAAGAAAGGCTAAAGGGATATGTTCGAGCAAACCTTCGTCGAGGGAACGGGAAAGACAAATAAGCCCTGGACGGTCCTCCTATCCACCCTTATCCAGATAGGGTTGGTGGCCCTGATCGTCCTGATCCCGTTGATTTGGACTGACGTGCTTCCAAAAGGCACCCTGACAAGCTTTTTGGTGGCGCCTCCCCCTCCACCTCCACCCCCACCGCCTCCTGCGGCGGCTGCTCCGGTGAAAGCGGTGAAGGTGATCCCGCGTCAATTTGACGCCGGGCGGCTGATGGCGCCGAAAGCGATTCCCAAAGAGATCGCGATGATTAAGGAAGAGGAACTGCCTCCGTCCATGGGTGGCGCGGTGGGCGTAGTAGGCGGCGTTCCCGGCGGCGTTCCCGGTGGGACCCCCGGCGGCGTGATTGGTGGCATCATTGGTTCGGTGCCGACGGCGGCGCCTCCGCCTCCACCTCCGCCCCCGGTGAAGCAGGAGGTGGTCAAGCCGAAGGAAGTGCAGCGTATCCGCGTGGGCGGCAACGTGCAAGCGGCAAAGCTGATCAAGCAGCCGAAGCCGATCTACCCCCCGTTAGCCAAACAAGCGCGGATTCAGGGAACGGTTCGGTTTACGGCCATTATCGGGCGCGATGGGACGATTCAGAACTTGCAGGTGGTAAGCGGCCATCCGCTGTTAGTTCCCGCAGCGCTCGAGGCGGTCAAGCAATGGGTTTATCAGCCGACTCTCCTCAACGGGGAGCCGGTTGAAGTGGTGACTCAGATCGACGTGAACTTCACGTTGAACTAAGACGGCGGGCTGACGCCCGCCGGGCGGTCACGGGCTGACTGCGGCGCGGATTCGCCAAGGTCGCGTGAACCAGCCAATGGGTGTTCAATAAATCAACTCGCAGGAGAAGAGACAATGCTTTTGCAAATGCAGGTTTGGGCTTTCCTGTTGCTTCAGGAAGGCGTCTCGTTTGATGCCCGTGGCATGTGGAATCAGATGGGATGGCTGGCCAAGGTGGTCGTCATCGCACTGTTCATCATGTCCGCGTGGTCCATCGGTGTGATGATTGACCGCTGGATTGCGTATTCGGGCGCTCGCAAACAATCTCGCCAGTTTGCCCCCGCGGTGGCTGGCGCGTTACGTGAAGGTAAGCTGGATGAAGCGATCAAGATCGCAGACCGGTTTAAGAAGAGCCACTTGGCCAAAGTGGTGGTGGCCGGTTTGCAGGAATTCCGTGCGCACCAGTTGAGCGCGGAAATTTCCGGCGAAGTCATTGACGCTTCGCGACGTGCGCTGGAGCGCGCGGAAGCGATCGTCCATGCGGAACTGAAACGTGGCGTTAGCGGATTGGCGACCATCGGCTCCACGGCGCCTTTCGTCGGGTTGTTCGGGACTGTGGTCGGCATCATCAACGCGTTCAAGGGCATCGCAACCGAAAAGGGGACCGGCCTTGGCGCCGTGGCCGGCGGTATTTCGGAAGCTCTGGTTACCACGGCAATCGGTCTGTTCGTGGCGGTGCCGGCTGTCTGGATGTTCAACTACTTCACGAACAAGATTGAAGCTTTCGACGTCGAGATGGCCAACTCGAGCTCAGAATTGATCGACTACTTCCTGAAGCGCATGGGCCAGAAGGCGACAAAGTAGTTTTGAGCTGACCCGGCTCCGGCGAGTTGAACCTGACCCTGCGGGCGCGCCTCCCTCGAGAAGCGCGCCCGGGGCGGGGCGTAAGACAAGCCGGGCTAAGGAGAAGACAGCATGCCATACAAGGTAAAAACCCCTCCGCCGGTAGCGGACATCAACGTCACCCCCATGGTGGATGTGATGTTGGTGATGCTTATCATCTTCATGGTCATCACGCCGATGCTTTCCAAAGGCGTCAGCGTGGACCTGGTGAAAACCAAAAACCCCATCGCTATGCAGAACGCTGATAAGGAAGACGCCGTAGTGGTTGCGGTCACGCGCGATGGGCGCACCTACCTTGGCAGCAACATCATGCCGCCGGACCAGCTTCCGCAAAAAGTGAAAGACCTTCTGACCAATAAGCTGGACAAGACCGTGTATGTGAAAAGCGACGCGCGCGCCCGGTATGAAAGGGTTGTCGAGGTGATTGATAACCTGCGCGCGGCTGGAGTGGACCAGCTTGGCTTGCTCACAGAGCAAATTAAAGAGAAGGGCAAGGAAGCCGGCAGCGGCGGCGCAGGCGCCGGCGGGATGTAATCTGGCGCTGGGCGGCTAAGGCAGCAGGGAAAGGAGAACTACTATGGGAATGAACGTTGGCGGGTCCAGAGGCGGCCCTCAAGCCAACATTAACATGACGCCGATGATCGACATCCTGCTCGTGTTGTTGATCATCTTCATGGTGATTACCCCGATGACCCCGCACGGTCTGGAAGCGCTGGTTCCTCAACCTCCGCCGCCTGGAGCCCAGGCGACAGCGGCTGACAGCCGTACCGTGGTGATCATCATTGAGAAGGACAAGTCCATGACCATCAACACCGAGCCGACCGACGAGCAGCGGCTTGGAAAGCGGCTCGAGGACATTTTCAAGACGCGCGCTGAGCGCGTGGTGTTCGTGAAAGGGCACCCTGACCTCGAGTATCAAACCGTGGCGCGGGTAATCGATATCGCCAAGGGCGCTGGCATCGACAAGGTCGGCTTGATGACAGCTAAGATTGAAGCGGGTCAATAGGTCTGGGCTATCACGAGGAGCAAAGCATGCGGAAAATCATCCTATCTGCCGCCATTATCGTCTTGGCGCTTCTGGCGACGGGCTGTGACAAGCTGCGGTCGCGCGATCACCTAAATAAAGGCGTGCAGGCGTACAAGAACGCTAAGTATCAAGAAGCGGTCGATCATTTTAAGACCGCGATCGAACTGGATCCCACAAACCAGAACGCTAAGCTCTACCTCGCCACGGCGTACATGATCCAGTACATCCCCGGCGCGGATTCCCCGGAAAACAATAAGATGGCCGAAGCGGCGTTTAAAGGTTTCCAAGATGTGCTGGCGTCGGATCCAAGGAACGCCCTGGCGATCAACTCCATTGCGCTCCTCTATTTCAACCAGAAAAAGATGGAAGAGGCGCAGCAATGGTACAAGAAGTTGATCGAGATTGAACCGCAGAACAAGGAAGCCTATTACACCCTGGGAGTGATTGCATGGACGCGAGCTTACCAGGATCGCATGGCCGCGCGGGCGAAGTTGGGCATGAAACCGGAAGACCCGGGGCCCATTAAGGACAAGAAAGTCCGCGAGGCGCTGGCTGCAAAGAACATGGCCATGATCGAGGAAGGCATTAAGGACCTCGAAAAGGCGATCGCGATCGACAAGGAATACGACGACGCCATGGCGTACCTGAACCTGCTCCACCGTGAGAAGGCGGACTTGTTGGATTCCGTCGAAGCGTACAAGAAGGAAGTGCAGATTGCCGACGATTGGGTACAGAAGACTCTAGACACCAAGAAGGCGAAAGCCGCAAAAGCTGCGCAAGCCGCCGCCGGCATCGTCAAAGAGGAGAAGAAAAACTAGCCCGATCGGCAAGGCCGCTGCGGGATAAAGGTGCATCCCGCTATAATAAGAGTGGGCGGCCCTAAAAGGCCGCCCACGGCGTCTCATGAGTACGGATCCGGCGCAAGTAGCTCCACCTGAGGCCGAGCCCCAAACAGGCTTGTTTCCTCAGGCGGAGGCGCGCTACGAAGAGCTGGAAGCCAAAGTACGGGAGACCCGTCCCTCCGAAGACTTAACACCTTTACGTCACGCCTATGAGTATGCCGCTGAACGCCACGCCCTCCAACGGCGGCAGTCGGGTGAGCCTTACATTCTGCATCCTCTAGAAGTCGCCATGATCCTGGCCGAGGGGCAGATGGACATGGTGTGCCTCCAAACCGCCCTGTTGCATGACGTAGTCGAAGACGGAGGCGCCGGGCTCGAAGATCTGCGGCGAAAATTTGGGGAGGAAGTGGCGCGCTGCGTGGATGGCGTCACCAAGCTCTCCAAACTCAAGTTTTATTCTCGCGAAGAGCGCCAAGCTGAGAGCGTCCGTAAGATGCTGCTGGCTATGGTTACCGACATCCGGGTAGTCCTGGTCAAACTGGCGGACCGCCTACACAATCTTCGCACCCTGGACGCTTTGGATCGCGCCCGCCAGGAGCGTATTGCGCACGAAACCCTGGAGATTTACACCCCGGTGGCGCACCGGCTTGGGATGGGGAAGGTTCGCGCCGAACTGGAGGACTTGGCCTTCCGATACCTGGATCCGGCCGCATACGAAGAAATCGTAAAGGCGATGGAAAACCGCCGCCATGCCACCGAAGAGTTCCTGGCGAATATCAAAGCGATTGTCGAGCAGAAGCTCGCCGAGGAGAATATCCCAGCGCGGGTGGAGGGACGGCTGAAACGCCCATACTCCATCTACCAGAAAATGAAGCGCCAAAAGATCGGGATTGAGCAGGTATACGATTTGCTCGCCCTGCGCATTATTACCCAGTCGGTGAAGGATTGCTACGCGGCGCTTGGCGTGATACACAACGAATGGCATCCCATTCCCGGAAGAATCAAAGATTTTATAGCTATTCCCAGGCCGAATCTGTACCAGTCGCTGCATACCTCAGTAATGGGGCCCGGCGGCCAGGCTTTCGAGGTGCAAATTCGCACCGAAGAGATGCACCGCATAGCTGAGGAAGGCATTGCGGCGCATTGGAAGTATAAGGAAGGGCGTAAAGGCGCCGGCGAGGATGACCAGCGCATTGCGTGGCTGCGCCAACTGGTGGAGTGGCAGCGCGAAATGCGCGACCCCGGCGAGTTCATGTCCACTCTCCGGGTGGATCTGTACCCCGAAGAGGTCTATACCTTTACGCCTCGCGGAAAGGTGATTGCGCTGCCCCGCGAAGCGACACCCATTGATTTTGCATATGCCATCCATAGCGACATAGGCCATTCGTGCGTAGGCGCGAAAGTGAATGGCCGGATCGTGCCGCTGCGGTACCAGCTCAAGAACGGAGACGTAGTTGAGATCCTGACGCAACCCGGCCACATGCCCAGCAAGGACTGGCTGGCGTTTGTCAAGACCTCTCGGGCCCGCAACAAAATCAAGCACATCATCAACCAGCAAGAGCGCGCCAAAGCGGTTGAAATTGGGGAAAAATACCTCGAAAAGGAAGCGCGCCGCCTGGGAGTGGCGCTGAGCCGCGTGTCAAAAGCGGACTGGGAGCGCGTGACCGCTGAGTATGGCGTGAGCAAGCTGGAGGACCTGCATGCCGCGCTCGGCTATGGGAAATTTTCAGCCCGGCAGGTGCTTCATAAGCTTGCTCCAGAGCTCGTCAAGGAAGAAGAACCGCCCGCCCAAAAGGAGACCGCTCAACAGCAGGTTACCTTGCAGGACAAGACGTCGGGCGATGTGGTGCTTCGGGTGAAAGGCGCCGACGACTTGCTCGTCTACCGGGCTAAGTGCTGCAATCCTATTCGGGGCGAGCCCATCGTAGGATACGTCACGCGCGGCAAAGGCGTAGCGGTCCACTCGGTGAACTGCCCGAACGTCCAGAATCTCATGTACGAGGTGGAACGGAAGATTGACGTCGAATGGGGTCGCGCTGGAGGCGACCAGTTCGCGGTCAAGGTGGTGGTTTATACCGACGACCGTCCAGGCATGCTACACCAGCTGACTTCCGTGTTTTTCGACGAAAACGCGAACATACGTACGCTGGAGGCGCGGCAGGACGACAAGCGGGGCGACTCTGCGGTCGTAGAGGCCACGGTCGAGGTGCGCGACCAAAAGCAGTTTGATCGAATCGTATCTACTATCCGGCGCATTCCGGGAGTTCGGGACATTGAACGCGTACAGTAATGGACCCTGTAATCGAACCAGCAAACATCGCGATTTCCAAATCTAAGGGAGTGAGGATTGACTGGAAAGACGGGCATCACAGCGAGTACAGCTTGGCGTGGCTGCGCGACCACTGCCCCTGTGCGAGCTGTACGGGCGCCCATGGGACCCCACCCGAGAAGACCAGCTACTCCGCGCCGCCGTCCAGCCCGTTCCCGATGTATAAGCCTGCGTTAAAGATTGTGGAAGTGACGCCGGTAGGCCATTACGCCATCCAAATCAAGTGGAGTGACGGGCATCAAAGCGGCATATACTCGTGGGAGCACCTCCGCGCCATTTGTCCATGCGAGGAGTGCGCCAGTAAGAGAAAACTGTCTGGGGACAGAGATTGAGGCGCTCCAATTACAGGAGCCGGAAATTGACTTCGATTTGCGCAGCCACCGCCACCGGCTTGCCATTCATCATGCCGGGCTTGAACCGCCACTTTTGCACGGCCTCAATAGCTTTTTCATCCAGCCCTAACCCCAGCGGGCGAATTACTTTCAGGTTCCGCGGCATGCCCTTTTCGTCCACTACCACGTAAAGCACAACCGTGCCCTGGAATTTCGCTTTGCGTGCTTCCTCGGAGTACTCAGGCTCGACCTTAAACAGGAGGACGGGCGCCGAGACTCCCCCGCCAATCTTATAAACCCCACCGCCGATGCCTCCGCCTTCCCCAGGACCCACGCCGGGACCTTTGCCGGAACCGACGCCACCACCTGACCCGCTACCAATGCCGCCACCGGAACCAGGTCCGTTTGAGAGCGGACCTCCCACTCTGCCAAACGGATCGCCATACTGCGCCATGTTGATCTGCGGCAAATTCGCATCCGGAGGCGCAATGATGGTGGGTTCCATGATCAGCTTCGGGTTAGGATTGTTCACCACCGCCATGGGTGGGGTGAATTGCCGCGTCGCTACCCGGGGGAGCCTCCCTTTGCTTGCCGGCAGCGGGGACCGATCTCCACCGCCACCACCGCCGCCGGACTTCTGCTGGGGCGCCACTTTCGGCGTATAAGGGGCAAGATCGACCGGCGCGACCAGTTGGACCGTTTGCTTTACGGCATTCTGTACTTGCTTGTTTGTTCCCGCAACCAAAAGCAAGGCCGCTACGCCGATGTGGATGGCCATCGAGATCGAACCGGCCTTGGCTTCGTTTCCGGCAGTTAGCCCCCAGATACTTTTGACTTCCACAGGCTTAGAAGTGATTTCCAAAGGGGGCAGTTTGGGCGGATGGATGAGTTCCTTGATGTTTCGAATCAAGGACTTGAACCACGGCTCTTCAACTTCTGGAACAAGCAGATGGCTCAGTGGTTCGTCCGATTCGAGCGTCGCTTCGGCGTTCCCCGATCTCACTTTCGCTTCCGGCTCTGACATCGCTGGGCCCACTGGGTTCCTCTGGAGGGATTTTACACCTGTTAAGACGCTCTTGACCACCTTCAGGTTGCTGAAGTTGGGAGCGTAGGGCGCCTTTTCTCTCCCAAAAATTGTAACACAAACAAACCGCAAGAGTTTCGTTCTTCCGAAGTTTGAATGCGCCGCGTTTTCAATTGGTTGTGCTACTCTCGAAAGCTATGGCCCGATTCGATGTCACCGGCATCGGTCTCAACTCCACGGATACCCTCATTTTGGCGCCCCGTTTCCCTGCCTACGCGGGAAAGGAACATTACACGGAAGACCGGCTGAGTCCGGGCGGGCAAGTCGCCACCGCGATGGTTGCCTGCGCGCGTTTGGGGCTAAAGGTGAAGTATGTCGGCGCGGTAGGCCAGGATCAACGCGGCGAGATCCTGCTCGATTTTTTACGTGGCGCCGGGATTGACATCGACGATGTACAGGTGCGCGCCGGCTGCCCAACGCAGTCCGCTTTCATCATCATTGACCAGTCCACCGGAGAGCGCACAGTCTTCTGGCGCCGCGACGAACGCCTGCGCCTACTCCCGGAGCATATACCGGAAAGCGCCATCCGGGAAGCACGTCTCCTACATATCGACGGGCATGATACAACCGCTGTAGAAAAAGCCGCCAGGGTTGCGAGACAGGCCGGCATCCCTGTGACGGTCGACGTAGACACCATCTACCACGGCTTCGATCGCGTCCTGCCTTTAGTGGACTACCTGATAGCCAGTTCGGAGTTCCCGGCGCAATGGACGAACGAATCTGATCCCTTCCGCGCTCTTGAACTCATTCAGAAAGAGTATGGGATGCGCGTGGCGGCGATGACCTTAGGATCGTTCGGCGCGCTTGCCCGCGCGGGCGGGAGGTTTATTTATTCCCCTGCGTTCGTCGTCAACTGCGTGGATACCACCGGAGCCGGCGACGTTTTTCACGGCGCTTTCTGCTACGCTGTGCTTCAGGGTATGGCTTTGCCAGATGCACTGGAATTTAGCAACGCTATGGCTGCGCTGAACTGCACCGCGCTGGGCGCGGGCGGAGGCATTGCTTCCGTAGAGGAGGCGCGGGCGCTTATGGCGCGGGCCGAACGGCGATCTAACCGGGAATTCGCGGCGCGGAGTTGAGATAGGGAAACCGATGATACCACTGCGCGACTCCCAGCCCAGCTATTCTCCGCCGGTGATGACGGTGACGATCATTGCGGCGAACGTGCTGATTTTTCTATTTGAGTTTTCCCTCGACCCGTTCTCGCTGAACCACTTGATTTACGTATATGGCGTCATCCCGGACCGCTTTCAATTTAGCGACCTGATCACCTCGATGTTCCTACACGGCGGCTGGATGCACCTGATCGGCAACATGTGGTTCTTGTGGATTTACGGCGACAACGTGGAGGATATATTGGGACCGTGGAAGTTTCTCTTGTTTTACCTACTTTGCGGCATCGCGGCGGGGTTGACGCATGTGCTGACGAATCCGTTGTCGCGCGTCCCGACTATCGGAGCAAGCGGCGCCGTCGCCGGAGTCATGGGCGCTTACCTGCTCAAATTTCCTCACTCGCGCATTTTGACGCTGGTTCCCATCTTTGTTTTTTTTACGACTGTTGAGGTCCCTGCGGCATTCATACTGGTGTATTGGATGGTGATTCAGTTGTTTAGCGGAGTGGGGAGCATCGGGTACTCGCACCTTCAGGAGGGCGGCGTGGCTTGGTTTGCTCATGTCGGAGGGTTTCTGACGGGAATGGTGTTGGTGAACTTGTTCCGCCCGCGCCCCCGGTTCCGGCGCCGGTGGGATTTGCAGTGGTGATTTCATGACGGTTTATGACCTGAACGCCGAGTGGAGCGTGACGGCTCCCCTGGATGTGCTGGCCATCGCCGCTCACCCTGATGACGTCGAGCAGACTTGCGGCGGCACATTGATCCGCATGGCGGAAGCAGGTTACCGCACAGGCGTCCTGGATTTGACTGCCGGAGATATGGGAACGCGCGGCGCTCCGGAGACGCGCATCGAAGAGTCGGCCGCCGCCGCTCGCCTGCTGCTTCTCTCGTGGCGGGGAAACCGCCGATGGCCAGACGCGCGGTTGGAAAACACGCTGGGCGCCCGTATGACCCTCGCCGGCGACATCCGCCGCCTCCGCCCGAGAGTGGTGATCCTTCCCTACTGGCAGGCCCGCCATCCGGACCACTACCGCGCCGGGGAGATCGGTTTCGAAGCGTGTTTTTTGGCGGGGCTCACCAAGCTCGATCCTGCCACGGAGCCGCACCGCCCATTCAAGGTCGTTTACTCTTCCGTTTACGCCAACGTGACGCCATCGTTTGTAGTCGACATCACGGATCAATTCGATCGCCGCATGGAAGCGCTCTTTTGTTATCGGTCCCAATATGCAGATTCCGGAACCGCCGCCGCGCTGTTTCCAAAACAAGAAGAGATCCGTGAGCGACTCGCGGCCATCGCTCGCTTTTACGGAAATCTCATCGGCGTCAAATACGGCGAGCCTTTTGTCGTCAAGGAAACCATGCGCGTGGACGACCTCGTTTCACTCTCAGTCCGCAGTTTCTGACGTTCTGGGACCCGCCGTACGCCCGCTACACGGAATAAGCGAGGATTTCTTCCACTTGCTTCGGGCCGATGTCGCCTCGCTCTCCTAGACTGGTCCACCCGCGTTTGGTGAACCGTTCTGAGACGGCGGCGATCGCATCCCGCGTAAGGCCGTAATCGCTCAAGCGGGTTTTCACGCCCACGCGTTCGAAAAACTCGCGCGTGCGCGCGATGGCTGCGTCAATACGCTCATCGGGGCTTCCGCTGCGTATCTCCCAAATGCGCTCCGCATACTGTAGGAGTTTTTCGCGCTTGGCGGCGCGCCGGGCGGCCATCGTGCCGGGGAAGATGATTGCGAGTGTTTGGCCGTGGTCCAGCCCGTACAACGCGGTAATCTCGTGTCCAATCATATGGGTGGTCCAATCCTGGGGGACGCCTACGGCGATCAACCCGTTCAAAGCCATGGTGGCGCACCACATCAGATTGGCTCGGGCATCATAGTCGGTGGGATGAGCCAGCGTTTTGGGGCCTTCTTCGATCAAGGTTTTCAGAATCGCTTCCGCCATGCGGTCTTGCAGAGGCGCGCTGGCGGGGTAGGTTAGATACTGCTCGAGCACGTGCGCGAAAGCATCCACGATGCCATTGCCGATTTGCCGGGGCGGCAGCGTGAATGTCGTTTCTGGATCCAGCACTGAGAAGCGGGGATACACCGCCGGGCTCCCAAACGCGAGTTTTTCGCCTGTGGCCTTTCGTGATATCACGGCGAACGTATTCATCTCCGAGCCTGTGGCGGGTAGGGTCAGCACCGTCCCTAGCGGCACGGCGCGCTTCACCTCGGCATCTTTGGCTAGGATATCCCAGGGTTCCCCCTCGAACCGTGCGGCTGCGGCGATGAATTTCGTTCCATCGATCACAGAGCCACCCCCCACCGCCAGCAGGAAATCGATCGATTCCCGCCGCACCACTTCCACTGCCTTCATGCAGGTTTCGTAGGTGGGATTCGGTTCAATGCCCCCGAATTCCATTACCGGGCGACCCTGAAGCGCCGAGAGCACCTGTTCGTATACCCCATTGCGCTTGATGCTTCCGCCTCCGTAAGTCATGAGGATGCGAGCGCCGTCCGGAATCTCCCGTCCGAGGTTGGCGATCTGACCTTTGCCAAAAAGGATTTTTACAGGATTAAAGTACTCGAAGTTTTGCATAACGTTTTACAAAGCCACATCCGGATTCATAACTGCAATATAACCCAGGTTCCGGTACAACTGTTTGTAGTCCAAACCAAAACCTACTACAAAGCGGTCCGGGATCTCGAAGCAGCGAAACTCAACAGGGACTTGCACGATGCGGCTGGATGTCCGGTCGAGCAGCGTACAGATGCTGAGTGTGTTCGGTTCGCGCCCAGCCAGAGTCTGCAACAAGTATCTTGCTGTAAAGCCGGTGTCTACGATGTCTTCCACCAGCAGTACGTCCTCGCCCTCGATCGGGTCGTCCAAATCCTTGGCGATCCGCACCACTCCGGGGCCGGAGCGCGAGGAAAAGCTGGAGATCGCTAGAAAATCCACCTTTACGGGAACCGAAATCTCGCGCGCCAAAGCCGTTAGGAAGAAGACGGAACCCTTCAGCACTCCGATCAGCTTTAGCGTTCGGTCCTTGTATTTTTCGGAGATCTCAGCGGCGACCTCCCGGATACGCCGCTGGATTTCCTCCTCTGTAAACAAGATTCGCTCGATTCCTTGCGGCGTCTGTATCATGCCGGTTCAGTTCCCCCCAAACCGTGCTTGAACACGAGATTCTGAAAGTCCTTCTGGTAGAAGACCTGAATATTGATATGCGGATAGATGCTTTTCAAAAGCTTCACTTTCCGGTTTTTCTTGGTGACGTGCGCTTGCTTCATGGTTGTCAATTCCACATACAAGTCGAACTCCGGCAAATAAAAATCCGGCGTGAAGGCTTCCAGCACCCTGCCATCCTTGTCCCACTGAATCGGGAAGCTGCGAGGCTCATACTGCCAGGCGATGCGGTAAAAGTCCAACAGGTTGGCGAAAATCTCCTCGCTGCGGTTAGCAAACGCAGCGCGCTTCAGGCTGACGTCCCGCGGCGGGGAAATGCCGTATTTGGAAAGTTGGAGTCTGACCTGGAACTGGATGTGCGATTCGGCGGCCGGCGGCATCAGTCCTTGGTCTGGAATGCCTTTGGCATGCGCGGCGGCTTCGATAATTTCTGCCATGGGCTCGCTGTCCATCGCCTCTTCGTTGAGGACCAGATCGAAAGCTTCCAGCGGCGCCTTGGCGCGGCGGAAGCGGCGCGTCCGGTAGCGGCGGTCTTCGAGTTCCAACTGGCGGAGCAATTGCCGTGCGGCAGTTCTGTCCAAATTGTGCATCACCATCAGAGTTCCGGTGCGGCGGCTTTCCGGCGCCACTACGTGAACCCGCAGAATGGCGGGGTAACTCTTAAAGAGGAACTCCATGCCGGGCAAGCAGACCACCAAGTGGTGCTCTTTTGCGAGCCGGGCCAAAATCGAGGTCACAACCGGGCCATAAGCTTTGTCAGGAAGCGCAGCTTCCGCCCCGAACTCCTGGGCGATCATCGTCCGTATTTCAGGTTCTGTGATCCACTGGAAGCCCATCCGGTTTGCGGTTAGCCTGGCCACCTCCTCATGCCGGCAACCGGCTTCGCCGGATACAGAAATCAACCCCATCCGTTTGTTATCGTACCAATACAGGTATGCCTGTCACCCGGCGTGAATGGTTCAGATCCTTAGTCGGCGCCGTAGCGCTCGGTAAGGAAGCGGCGTTTGACGTAGCCGTTATTGGTGGGGGGACTGGAGGATGCGCCGCCGCCCTGGGTGCGCTTCGCAATGGGATGCGCGTTTTCATGTGTGAGGAAACCGAGTGGATCGGCGGCCAGCTCACCGCCCAAATGGCGCCGCCCGACGAACATCCGTGGATTGAGCAGTTCGGGTGTACGGCGCTGTACCGCTCATACCGCGAGAACGTGCGCGAGTACTATCGCCGTCACTTTCCGCTCACCGAGAAGGCGCGCGCGCAGCGGCACTTCAATCCCGGAGGTGGCAGCGTCTCCCGCCTCACCCACGAACCTCCGGTTTCTCTGGCCGTTCTTCAAGCCATGCTGGCGCCGTATATAGGCGGAGGGCGGCTCGTCCTTCTTACCCGCGCGAAACCGTTAGCGGCGGATCTGGAGGGCGACCGCATTCGGGCTGTGACGGTCCGCTCCCTGGAGAACGGGCGGACTTACGTCATTCGCGCGTCGTATTTTATCGACGCCACCGAGCAAGGTGATCTCCTCCCGTTGGCGAAAGTCGAATTCGTGACGGGTTTCGAATCGCGCCGGCAAACCGGCGAGCTCCACGCTCCTGAGGAGGCGCAGCCCGCTAACATTCAAGCTTTCACGGTTTGCTTCGCCGTAGATTATCGGGAGGGCGAAGACCACGTCATCGAAAGGCCCGAGGACTATGGGTTCTGGCGAGACTACGTTCCGCAGCTTCGCCCCCCTTGGACCGGGAAGCTTCTGGACTGGAAGATGACCCATCCCGTTACGCTCCAGCCGCGCGATATGGGCTTTGATCCAACGCTCAAATTCAAGACACCCGGACTGAACCTCTGGCTGTACCGTCGCATTGCAGACCGGAGAAACTTCGAGCCTGGCGCATACGCCAGTGACATTTCCCTGATTAACTGGCCGCAGAATGACTACTGGCTGGGGAATCTGCACGGGGTCAGCGAGCAAGAAGCGGAGCGCCACCTGCGTGCGGCCAAGCAGCTCAGTTTGTCCCTTTTATACTGGATGCAAACCGAAGCCCCCCGCCCGGATGGCAAACTGGGCTGGCGCGGTCTGCGCCTCCGCTATGACCAGTCTGGGACCAGGGACGGACTGGCAATGTATCCTTACATCCGTGAGTCGCGCCGCATCCTAGCTGAGTTTACTGTGCTCGAGCAACATGTCGGAACCGAAGCCCGCGCCCAAATTACTGGGAAGCCTAGGGAGGAACTCGCGGCGGAGACCTTCCCAGACTCGGTCGGGGTGGGCAGCTACCGCATCGATCTTCACCCTAGCTCCGGTGGCGACAATTACATTGACATCAGTTCGCTACCGTTTCAGATTCCCATGGGGGCCCTGATTCCGCGGCGGGTGGAAAATCTTTTGGCCGGGGCGAAAAATCTTGGCGTGACCCATATCACCAACGGCTGCTACCGGTTGCACCCTGTGGAGTGGAACGTCGGAGAGTCGGCCGGCTGCCTGGCGGCCCATGCAGTCCAGAAGAAAATTCCGCCTCGTGGCATCCGGAACAGTCCGAAACTGCTCGCAGAATTTCAGACGGCGATACGCGAGCAGGGCATCGAGTTAGCCTGGCCACGGATCAGCCCCCGCTGAAGTCCGGGGGCAACCGCCATGGGTTCCAAATGTTCATGCGCCCGCGCGAGCGCGGCGCTGGCGGTGAAGCCCCTTGGCGCCGCTGAGAACGCCCTGTTGCGCTTCCACGAAAAAATCGGTGACGGCAGTTCCGACAACGGTACGGCGCGAGCCCAATCCGTCGCAACAACTGATCCAATATCCGTTTTCTTGCGGAACGACGTATATCCCTGGATCCGCATTTCGGACATTTGCGCATCATACTCATCTGAGTAGTGCGCGGGATAAAGAAAAATCGCAGTTATTTCAACTATTTACCTATGGGGATACAATGGAGTATCACCCACGAGGATTGCATGGAACTCCCCTCCCCCAAGGTGATTCAAGCACCCGTTTCCGGTTTCTGGGACGCTGTGCCAGATGCGCCGGCCGTGTTCTTGGTCTGGGCGGTGGGAGATTCCCCTTATCTGGGTCGGACCGCGTATTTGCGACGTCGCCTCCGGCTCCTGTTTCGGGAAGATGACCGCCCTTCGCGCCTGCTTAGGCTTTCAGGGCTGGCGCAGCGGGTGGAATACTGGCTGACCGCTTCCAGGCTGGAGTCGTGGCTGCTTCACTACGAACTGGCGCGGCTGCACTACCCGGACACGTACCCCCGACTGTTGAAGCTGCGCCCGCCGGCGTTTGTCCAACTGGTCCTCGGAAATCGGTTCCCGAGGACTGCGGTGACAACACGCCTGAGTGCGGGGCAAAACGTTTTTTATGGCCCATTCCGCAGCCGGGCCGCGGCGGAGGCGTTCGAAAGCGCGTTCCTGGATCTCTTTCAACTCCGGCGGTGTTCGGAGAACCTTGCCCCCTCGGCGGAACACCCGGGCTGTATGTACGGAGAGATGGGGATGTGCCTGCGTCCCTGCCAGATGGTCGTGGGGGAGGAGGAGTATCGCAGCGAGGCGGAACGGGTGGCGCTTTTCTTGCGTTCCAACGGGCGAAGCCTCGTGGAGTTGATTGCCCGCGCCCGCGATCGCTTCAGCGAGGAGCTGCAATTTGAAGACGCCGCGCGGGAGCACCGGCGCCTGGAAAAAGTGGAGGCCACTCTACGCCTGCGGGACGAACTTGCAGCAGACATTGACCGCCTATATGGAGTGGCGGTGACTGCTTCGGTGGATCCAGCGTGCGTGACCCTCTGGTTTGTGGTGCGCGGCGGCTTTGCCCCGCCCCTACGGTTCTCTTGCGCCTCTGCGGGGACCGAGGTCATTTCGCTCGACCGCCGTCTCCGCGAACTAGTGAAAAGCATCCCTGCTTTAGAAATACCCGCGCCACGCCGCGCAGAGCACTTGGCTTTACTCTCTCGTTGGTATTACTCGAGCTGGCGCGATGGCGAGTGGCTACCTTTTGAGAGTTTGGAAAACGTTCCTTATCGGAAACTAGTGAACGCTATCCATCGCGTAGCGGCGTTATCATAATCATCACACGAGGCCCTTGGATCGAACGATGCGACTTTTCACTTTGCTTCTCTCCAGCGCGGCGGCGCTTTTCGCGGCTGAATTTCGGGCGGGAACTGCTCGAGTGGATATCACGCCTACAGAAAGCATTTGGCTTTCCGGATACGCTTCTCGGACGAAGCCCTCTCAGGGGGTTGCGACGAAGCTATGGGCGAAGGCCCTGGCTTTCGATGATGGAAGGACTAAAGTAGTCATCATCACCACCGATTTGATCGGGCTGCCACGGGCAATCACCGATGTCGTGTCCGCGCGCCTTTCGAAACAGTACGGCCTGGAACGGTCTTGCGTCCTGTTCAATTCTTCCCACACTCATACGGGTCCAGTGGTCCGGCCAAACCTGATCCTGATGTATGATTTGGATGCAGAACAGGAGCGCCGCATCAACGCATACGCGGAGCGGTTGACGGAAGCTCTTTTCACCGTTGCGGGCGCGGCGCTGGGCGATTTGCGGCCCGCTAAGGTGAGCGCCGGCCACGGCCAGGTGGGTTTTGCCGTGAACCGCCGTGAGTTCGCCAAAGGCGCAGTGCGAATCGGCGTTAACCCGCAAGGACCGGTCGATCACGACGTCCCCGTGCTTTGCGTGGCTTCACCCGATGGCAAGTTGCGCGCCGTGTTGTTCGGTTACGCTTGCCACAACACGACGCTAACGGGTGAGCACTACCAGATCAGCGGCGACTATGCGGCCTGGGCGCAAATGGAAATTGAAAAATCACACCCCGAAGCCACTGCTTTATTCTTGCAACTGTGCGGGGGCGACCAGAACCCCAATCCGCGCAGCACTATGGAATTGGCCGAACAGCATGGTAAGACGCTCGGAACCGAAGTCTTGCGCGTATTGAGAGGCAAGCTCGACCCCGTCACGCCTCCCCTGCGCACCGCCTACAAGCTCACCCAGCTTGAATTTGCGCCCCATACGCGGGAGCAGTTCGAGAAGGATCTCTCCGACAAGAACGTTTGGGTAGTGCGGCGCGCCAAAGCCATGTTAAAGGCATACGACGAAGGGCTTCCGGTGCGCCGCACGCCATACCCGGTGCAGGCCATCCGTTTCGGCAAGCAGTTAACCCTGCTCGCGCTAGGCGGTGAGGTGGTGGTCGACTACAGCCTCCGCGCTAAGCGCGAATATGGCGCTCGGGAGCGACTCATCGTAGCCGGCTATTCCAACGACGTTATGTGCTACATCCCCTCTTTGAGAGTGCTTAAGGAGGGCGGCTACGAAGCCGTGACCAGCATGATCTACTACGGACAGCCGGGTCCGTTTAACGAGCAAGTCGAAGAGCTGGTTTTCGACGCCATACACGACGTGATGGCGCGGGTGGGGCGGAAGCGTCAACCGTGAGCCTACGGCTTAGTCGAACATGCCCTCGAACAAGACGGTGGTCAGGTACCGCTCTCCGGAATCGGGCAGAATGACCACAATGGTTTTGCCTTTGAACTCCGGATCTTTGGCCAGCCGCACCGCCACTGCGGCGGCGGCCCCGCAGGAGATGCCGGAAAGGATGCCCTCCTCCCGCGCCAAACGCCGGGCCATTTCAATCGCATCTTCGTTGGTAACTTGCTCCACGCGGTCGACTAGGGAAAGATCCAGCGTGTCCGGAATAAAGCCGGCGCCAATCCCTTGAATTTTATGGGGTCCTGGTTTCAATTCCTGTCCTGCCAGCTTCTGCGTGATCACCGGGCTGTGCGAAGGTTCGACCGCCACCGAATATAACGGTTTGTTCTTCTGTTTTTCAAAGAAGCGCGAGATGCCGGTGATCGTTCCGCCCGTTCCCACGCCCGACACGAGCACGTCCACGTTGCCGTCCGTGTCCTCCCAGATTTCCCGGCCGGTAGTTTTCTCGTGGATGTCCGGGTTGGCCGGGTTCTTAAACTGTTGCAGCATCACATAGCGATCCGGATCCGTCGCAACCAGTTCCTCCGCCTTAGCGATGGCGCCCTTCATGCCCAGCGCTCCGTCGGTAAGAATCAGATTCGCGCCGAAAGCTTTCAGAACCTTACGCCGCTCGATGGACATGGTTTCCGGCATGGTGAGCGTAAGCGGATAGCCGCGCGCTGCGGCTACAAATGCAAGCGCGATGCCCGTATTGCCACTGGTCGGCTCCACCAGTTCCTTGCCCGGTTTGAGCACGCCGCGCTTCTCGGCATCCCATACCATCGCTGCTCCAATCCGGCATTTGACCGAGTATGCCGGGTTCCGGCCCTCGATCTTAGCCAGCACTGTAGCTCCCGCGCCTCTGGTAATGCGGTTCAACTTCACCAGCGGCGTGCGCCCGATACTCAATGAATTGTCTTCGTATATCATCGTTTCCCAGTTTTCCTTTCCTTTAGATTTCCCAGTTCGGCACGTAGCGGCTCTGCTTTTCGCGCCAGCTTCGCACCAGTTCCGCGAAAGTAGTTTGGTTGATCACCCCTGAGACCGCCTCATCGACCCGTCGCCACATGTCCGCTAAGGGGGACTCGTCTTTGCGCCGTGACCTGCCCCGCGCCCCTCGCGGCGTTTCCACAAATCGCAGTACTTCACCCACCGTAATTCCTTCCGCAGGGCGGGCCAGCATGTAACCTCCCTCTGCTCCGCGGCGCGATTCCACGAACCCACCCTGTTTCAGCCCTGCCAGGATCAGTTCCAAAAACTTTTGAGGAATCCGCTGCCGGCGTGCGATCTCACCGATCTTGACCGGCAGCCCAGGTCTCTGACAAGCCAGATCAAATAGCGCCAACAGAGCGTACTCGCCTTTGACTGAGATGTTCATGCTAGTCCAATGCCCTATCTCTAGTATAGATTAAATAAATCCAATCGTGCTGGCAAGCGATAGGCGAAAGCGTTCTCCAGCGGGGAGGGTTTGACACGCATTTGCGGTGGCCAGTAGACTGAAAAGGGAGGCAGAAGGCGGAAAGCACCGGAATGCTACTTGCTAGAGAGTTCGTCAACTATCTTTCCCGCCAGTTGATAACGAGACTCAGCCCCACCTACTTTGAAGTCGCCTCTCCAGCCGCTGCCGCGGAAATGATTGCCGCCCTGATTACCCAGGAACTGGAAGTTGAAGACCGGCTGAACGAGGAAGTGCGCGAGATTTTGAGCCAATACAGCGATTACATGCGTCGCGAAGGCGTGAGCTACCAGGAGATGTTTCGGAGAATCAAGAATACGCTGGTGGCGCAGCGCAAGGTTATCCGCGCTTCCGGGCGCGATTCGGGCGACCCGATGAAGCTGTCGCGCGATAAGGTGAACGACATCTCACACAAGCTTCTGGCGGCCATGCGCAAGTCGCGCGATTTTCGCCTGAAAAAAGACGGCAACGATATCCGGCTGGAAATCGTGCGCGCCATGTCGGAGATTCTTCAGCTTGAGGAACGCGTGGACCGCGCCGCGCGCCAGAAGATTCGTTCTCAGAAAAGGGAGATCACCGAGGGCACTGAAGAGTGGGATCTTCTGCACCGCCGGTATTATGCCGAAGAGCTGAAGAAGTTCGGCATTGACTTGAGCCGATGAAACCCGCGCTGGTGGTGACCGGCAGTCTTAACATGGATTTCGTAGTGTCGGTCGACCGTCTGCCGGCTCCGGGCGAAACGGTGATGGGGCGGGATTTCCGAATGATCCCCGGGGGAAAAGGAGCGAACCAGGCGTGCGCCGCTGGCAAGCTGGGCGCGGGCCGGGTGGATGTCAGGATGGTGGGGCGCGTTGGTTATGACTGGTTCGCGGACCATCTGAAGGCGAGTCTTTCAGCGGCGGGGGTGGATGTCAGCGCAGTGCATGCCACCAAATCGCAGCCTACAGGCGTAGCGCTCATTTGGGTTGATGGGTGCGGCCAGAATTCGATTGTGGTCGCACCGGGAGCGAATGCTGCGCTGGCGGCTTCCGAAATAGGAGCGTTGCGGCGGGTTTTTCAGGGGGCCCGCATGGCGCTGTTTCAGTTGGAAAGCCCGCTGGATACTGTGAGAGCGGGGCTGGCGCTGGCGCATGAAGAGGGGCTGACCACGATGCTCGATCCCGCGCCGGCGCAGCCTTTAAGCGCCGATCTGCTCAGGTCCGTCGATATTCTAACGCCCAATGAGAGCGAGGCTTGCTTGCTCTTGGGGATGCCTGCCCGGCGCATCCATGATGAGCAATGCCCTGGGATAGCGGGCGCTTTGTTGGCGCTGGGGCCGCGCGCGGTGATTCTCAAGTTAGGCGAACAGGGGTGTTTTTACTTCGATGGCGCACTGGCGATCCGCAGCCCGGCTTTTCGAGTGCAGGCGGTGGATACGACTGCGGCAGGCGATACCTTCAATGCCGGCCTTGCGGTGGCTCTGGTAGAAGGGCGGCCCGTGGAGGATGCGTTGCGTTTCGCCAACGCCTGCGCCGCGCTGTCGGTTACGCGTGCGGGGGCGCAATCCTCTATCCCAACCCGGGCAGAGGTGGACGCGTTTCTGGCCGGCTCACCACGTGTAGCCCAGTAACAGAGGCACGTAGTAAACCACATACCTGCGATTGGCGTAAGCAGGAACCGCGCCAGGGATCCGGTGTTCGGGCTTAAGCACGATAAAATCGATGCCCCGTTGAAAATACTCCGGGATTGCAGAGAGCCGGAAGCCAGGCTCCACCAAGGTTTGCCAGCGCTCCCACCATATATCCGTAAAATTGCGGTGGTAGTTCACTTGTCCGCCGGATTTCCAGTCCACATACACGGCCCGTAGCGCCTTTGCTCGGAAGATGCCCGGCGCCAGATCTTTCCCGGCGTCAGGGAAGAGAAATACGGCGTCGGAAGGCGTATTCATCCGTGCCCACGTGGCCAAGGATTCCAGCTCCAGCGTGTGCAGGGCAGGGTAGTTACTCACTTTGGCCCAAGCCGGAATGACATAAAACGGGATCGCTGCCGCTAACGCCACCGCCACGGGAAACCATTTCCGCCGGCGCGCCACCGCCCAGAATGCGACCGTGGAGCCAACAGAAACAAGCAACCATACGAGCAGCTTGCGCTGCGCGCCAGCAGATCTCCAGGAAAACAGATCCGCCAGCCGCGGAAAGATGGGAACGGCGTAAGCGGGGAGCAGCCAGAGAAACCCGGCAGTAACACGCCCGGAAGCCACCTCGTGATATGCCGCCAAAGCCGCCGCCAAAGCGGCGCATACAGTCACGAACAACAGCGCTCTCGCCGGTTGGTACTGCGGGATCAGGCTCCATTTGAAGCCTTCCAGGAGAATGTAAGACACTGGCACGCTCATTAGACCCACCACGGGCAGTCCCGCCATGAACCACCGCAAATCCTCGCTCAGATGGCGCCAGGTTCTCCACAGCGCCAGCGCGGCAATGACGGCCAGCGCGGCGTATTGCCAGATCCAAACTCCAATCCAGGCCGAAACCCAGTTATAGGAAGCGCGGATGCGCTGGATCTGTTCATGTTCCGGGGAGATCCGGCTGAAAAAGTCTTGCGGTTCCGTAATTCCGGGTTGCAGCCGCGAGCAAACAAACAACACCACTACAGCCGCCATTAGCGGAACTAACCCGGCGATGCGGCGCGCCATGGTGCTTGTCGCCGAGGGCCACAGGGTTAATACGAAATAGACCAGCCAGAAAGGCGCGGTCGTGGGCGGGTGATACAAGAAGGCAAGCGCAGCAGCCGCCCCTGCGGCTACGTCCCTGCCATGCGCGGCGAAGCCGATCGCCAGCAACAGCAGCATGACGGCGAAACCGCGCGGAACCGGTTCGTACTCGAAGCTAAGGACGGAAGGCCCGACAATGGTGGCGCCCAGTCCTAGAATGGCCGAAATGATCGCTGCGGCAGGAGCCGCCACACCCGCGGAAGTCGCGATCAGGTAGACGCCTATCAAGCCGAGAAAGCGAAACAGCAGTTGCTGCGCCGATAACACCGTCTGGAAGTCGGTTTTGAAGATCTTGCGCAAGGCGAGAGCTGCTTCATCATAAATCGTAAATGCGACGTGCGGAGAACGCGCAACCAGATCGTTCCCCAGCACGCTGCGGTCGCGCAGATGCTCCAGCATGGGCACATAGATCTGGGTGTCGGACTGCAAATAGGTGTGGCCGGGAAACCACAAGAACCCCACGATCGTTATGAACAGCAAAAACGCGGCCGCCGGAAGGATGTTTCGCATTTACTTGGCTGGGGTCTTTTCGAGCTGGAGCTTCGCCCAGATCCGGTTGGGGTTGAGCTCGACGGCTCTCTGTAACGATTTTCGGGCTTCGGCATTGCGGCCGGCTTTTCGCTGCGCTATGCCGAGCCATAGCCAAGCGTCGGCGAGCTTCGGGTTCAACTGAATCGCTCTTTCAAAGTCCCGAATCGCAAGCTCCACTCCTCCTCCAAAAGAGGGCGGCAGATAATAATTGCCGATTCCGCGAGCCAAGTAGGCCGTCGGCAGTTTAGGATCCAATTCGACCGCCTTGTTCACAGATTCCTGGGCGCACTTGCCATAGCGTATGCCCAAAAGGGGGTTGGCCGGTAGAATCTGCCCGCACAGCGTTCCCAACACTCGGTGGTACTCCGCGTTGCGGGGTTCGAGAGCCACCGCCTTCTGGGCGGACGCTATCCCCGCCTCCGCCGCCGCCCGCGCTTGGTTCCTGTCCTTTAGCTCCATGGCCACTTCCGCGACATAGGACTCCGCCAGAGCGTGCTGAAATTGAGCGCGGGCGTCATTGGGGTGGCGATCAGCCTCCGCGCGGAGCTCGGCCGCTAATTTTTGGAGCGCCACCCGATCTTGCCGGTCCCTCGCTTTCTCCAAATCCGCGGGCTGCGCTGCGAGCAGCCACCCCGCCGCGCAGATGATGATCAGACGAACCATGGTCAACTCTGTCCATTTTCATTCTACAGGGAGGCCACTTTGCGTTGGGTCAGCAGATAGTACAAAGCCAGAGTGCTGAGGAGAACCCCCGATCCCGCCAGCACGGCAGGCGCTGAAGTTTGCTTGATCAAGGCTCCTGCCACCAAGCTGCCAAAAGGCATCCCTCCGCGGAAGGCTACGTTATACACGCTCATCACGCGGCCTCGCATTTCATCCGTCGTGATCAGTTGCACCAGGGAAGTGACCATAGCGAAAACCGCCATAAGCGCGGCGCCACTGCAAAACAAGAACACGCAACTGACGAGCAGCGAAGTGGACAAAGCGTAAGCAGTGATGGTTCCGCCTAGCGCGAGTAGCAAGCCCAGCGCAAGCTGTCCCTTACGCCCCACGTGGCTGAAGGCGGCGACCACCAGCGCTCCAGCCACCGAACCTGCACCGGAAACACTAAGCAGGAGAGTGTAAACGTCGGGGCCGCCTCGGAACACGTCCCGTGCGAAAACCGGCAGGAACACGATGACCGGGATCCCCAGCAGCGTCGTCAGGAAAGCGAGTACGATCAGCGCCACCATCCCGTCACGGTTCCGCATGAAGCGCAAGCCCTGCCGCAGGCTGGCGCCGATGGACTGCGTGGCTTTTGGCGGGACAAAACGGGGTTGGATCATCAGCAGAGAAACGATGGGGGCGAGGTAAGAGATTCCGTTCAGACCAAAGCACCAAGTAGCGCCCAGCCGCGTGAGGGCCAGACCGCCCAGCACAGGTCCAACGATGCGCGCTAGGTTGAATTGAATCGAGTTGAAAGCGATCGCTTTGGGGACGTCCTCCGTTCGCACTAAGGAAGGAATGAGAGCCTGGTAGGCAGGTCCCCCAAAAGCTTGCGCCAGCCCTACGAAAAACGAGAGGGTGAGTATATGCCAAATCCGCACCACTCCCGAAGCGAACAAGCCTGCAAGTAAAAAGGCGCAGCCCATCTGCACCAGTTGGGAATACAGCAGTAGACGACGCCGGTCTTTCCGGTCGGCCGCCACGCCCCCCACTAGCGAAAACAAGAAGATCGGGATTTCGCCCAAAAAGGAGTCCAAGCCCAGCAGAAACGGGTTTTTCGAGATCTCGAGCACCAGCCAGCTCTGGGCCAGCTTCTGCATCCAGGTTCCAATGCTGGATACGCAGGCCCCCGTCCAAATGAGGCGAAAATCTCGATATTCGAAGGCGGAAAAGGTTCTTCGGATCAATGTGTTACTGCTTCATGGAAGCGGCTTCTGGCGAGCGATCAGGTGCAGCAGGTTGCCGTCCGCGTCAGGGAAAAACGCGAGCCGGTTTCCCTGGTTCTCGAACGGCTCTTTGATAAACCGTATGCCCTTCTTCCGCAAGGTTTCCACAGCGGCGTCGAAGTCGTCCACTGCGATCGCTAGGTGACGTAACCCGGGGTCTTTCATGTTGTTTGAGCCGCGCTCCCCTTCCGAGGGGATGATCTCCAGCATCGTTCCGTTCTTCGCACGCACGAAATAGTTGCCGTCGTACACGTAGTTAATGACGAATTCGAGATTCTCCTCGTACCATCGCGCCAGCCGCTCCGGATTCGGAGAGGCAATCGCCGTATGCTCTAATCCTTGGAACATAACGGGATTTTAGCGGAAAACAGGGCCCGCCGTCTCCCGGTTGCCTCGCCTCGGTGGCCCCCACAGTTTGACACAATACCCACATGAGCACTTTCAACCGCCGTGAGTTTCTTCGATTGGCCGCCGGCGCCGCTGGGGCGTCCGCCCTGCCGGGCGCAGAATCGCGGCCGCCGAACATAGTGATGATCCTCTGTGACGATCTGGGTTACGGGGACGTAGGCGTTTACGGCTCCGCAATCCAGACGCCCAACCTGGACCGTATGGCCGCCGACGGGATCCGGTTCACGCATTTTCTCTCGGCCAACCCCGTCTGCTCCCCCTCGCGAGCCGCTCTGCTGACTGGACGTTACCCCACGCGCGTGGGCGTGCCGCGCGTCTTATTCCCCTATGACAAGCAAGGCTTACCGGATACGGAGGTCACCCTGGCGCAAGTCTTAAAATCGAAGGGCTATAAGACCATGTGCGTAGGCAAGTGGCACTTGGGACACTTGCCTCCATACCTGCCGACTAGCCGTGGCTTTGACGCGTATTTCGGCATTCCGTATTCGAACGACATGGATCCTCCCGTGCTGTTGCGGAATACGGAGACTTTTGAAGCGCGGGCCGATATGAACAAGATCACGGCGCAGTACACCGAGGAAGCCGTCAAATTCATTGAACGCTCTAAAGATTCTCCGTTTTTCTTGTACATGCCGCACACGATGCCCCATATTCCTCTGGGCGCCTCGCCGCGCTTCCGAGGGAAGTCGCCGCAAGGAATTTACGGCGATGTGGTCCAGGAAATCGACTGGAGCGTGGGCGAGGTGCTGAACGCTTTACGTAAGTATGGATTAGAAAAGAATACCCTGGTTATGTTCTCTTCCGACAACGGACCTTGGTATCAAGGGAGCCCCGGGCGTCTGCGCGGACGCAAGGGGATGACTTGGGAAGGCGGAGTGCGAGAGCCGTTCATAGCTAAGTTTCCCGGACGGATTCCCGCCGGCAAAGTGTGCCACGGCGTCGCGTCCATGATGGATATCTTCCCGACCGTAGCCAAGTTATGCGGGGCCCCTCTGCCCAAGAACCCTCTGGACGGGATAGATATCTGGCCGCTAATGACCGGGCAGCGCCAGGAGATCGAACGGGAGGCCTTGCTGTATTTCGACGGGTGGCACTTGCAGTGTGTTCGCCGTGGGCGGTGGAAACTCCACCTCGCGCGTTACAATTCCGTGGCTTACAGCCCAGCGCCGGCCGGCGGGCGTGTGAACCTCCTCCTGGCGAACCCGGAACTGTACGACGTTTCCCGCGATGTGGATGAAAGCTATGACGTCGCCGCTGAACACCCGGACGTGGTCCAGGATCTCCGCGCTCGCGCAGAGCGGTTACTTGCAGGGTTCCCGGAACCGGTCCGGAAAGCTTGGGCCGAGACGCAGGCGCGTACGCCGAGCCGGCGCCCCGCTGGCGCTGTGACGGCGGAAGTTAAGGCCGAGGGGAGCGCCAAGAAGAAATAGACGGCGCAGGATTGCCTAGCCCCGCGCCATCTGTGGCGTACGGCGCGCGGCGACGTAACTCTCGATGTAGGCGTTCAGCGCCGCGTCCAGCTTGAGCCGCGCGCCTGGCTTCCGGTTGACGCGCAATCCTTCGATTTCCGCCACCGGCAGCAGGTTCCGGGTGGTGGAGGTGATGAAAACCTCATCAGCGGCTTCGAGATCCGCCAGAGTCATGGGCTTCTCGAGCACCCGGACGCCTTCAGGATGGAGCTCGTGCAGAAGAATGTCGCGGGTTACTCCAGGCAAACACCCGGAATCCAGGGGAGGCGTCCAAACTTCATCGCCATATTCCGCGAAGATGTTGGCGGAGGTGCATTCGCTCACCTCGCCTCGCTCGTTGAGCAGGATCACTTCATCCAATCCGCGCTCGTGCGCTTCTTCATAGAGAACCAAGTTGTGACACCAAGAGAGCATCTTAGCTCCGGCGAAGCGGGACGCGGCATGACGCCCGTGGGGAACCACGCCGAGCTTCACGCTCTGGCCCCATTCATTTACTGGGGCGGTCAAAGCTATCAGGTCGAAAGGACGCTCGAGGCCCGGGCCCTGCCAAATCCCGCCTTGGTTACGAATCACCACCACCCGCAAGGTAGCGTTCCACGCCTGATTGGCGCGGATCAGCTTCTCCAGCCGGGATAGCATCACATCCGGGCCGGCCGGGAAAGGAACACGCAACAACCGGGCATCATGTTGCATGCGGGCGAAATGACGCTCGAAAGCAAAAAGTACGCCGTCAAAGACACGGATCGTACTGAAGACGCCCCAACCCGCCAGCGCGCCTACTTGGCCTGGGGCCAGGCGGCGGTCCCGCGCGTCACAGAGGTCGTCGTTGTGGAGGATGAACGGATGTATCACTCCTTTCATTGTGGCTCCAAAGCATGAAGACACGCAAAACCCGTAACTTTACCGCCAATTCGGGAAGAAAGCCGCCCGTGCGCGGCGGCAGGCGGCCATCAGATCGTCGATTCGCCGGCGCCTCCGCAGCAGCTTTTCCAGGAACGCAGCCAGGGTGTCCCGGTCCCCTTCGAGCCATTCTTCGGGTACGCATCTGTAAGCCTCATCCGCTAGCGTTTCTGGAAAGTCTCGTACTTGGCTCAGCCAAGGTTCGAAATCCTCCAAGGACCGCACTTGTTCATATACCAGGGGGCGGAAATAAAACCCCTGCAAGGGAGAGTCCGGAAAGTCCCAATTCGGGCCATTGAATGCATAGCCGTGATCGATCATCAGGGTCACAAACCCCACCCGGGGAGAGTTCTTTTCGAGAGCCAGCCAGTCCTTAATCCGTGCGCGGAAGAACACCGCTTGCCTTGCATCGCTATTGGAGACCCACTGGTCAAAAACGAGGATCCCCAGGAAGTCCCTCAGATTCTCTACCTTACGAAGCAGGGCATCCGGCAGAAAATCGTAGACCGCAAGTTTTGACGGGTCCCCAGGGTAAGCTGAGCCAAAATGCCACCCTTCAGGGACTTCCACCCGCCGGGAACCGAGTTGAATGCAGACTTCAGGGTTATTTTTCAGAAAACCGGCCGAAAGGCGGACCAACTGCCATCGGGGCGAAGCTATGCGTAGATACTCCAAGAAAACCGAAGCCACCAGTTCGTTGACCAAGATGCGGCGATGTTGCGGGTTGTTGCGGAATTTGACCACATAATAATGGCCGTCGTCCGCCTGTATCAAATGGGACTGGGCGCCGCCGCGCATCTTTCGGACGAGGCGTACGGCGTGAACAGGCATGGGGATGACGAGTTGTGGAACCTGGGATCGACTACACTAGAGGTTTACCATAAATCCGGGAAAAAGAGGTTCACCCCATGGCTGACGAAACCTTTCAAGATCGAATGCCCCCTCGCAGCAAAGACGAAATCGCCCTTGAGCTTATGAAATTTATCGCCGTCACCACGGGTTACGGGAAGGGTCCTGTACAAGCCGGGTTTGGCGCCAAAGGCGTGCGCAGCGCCGAAGAGTATGCAGACGCCCTCCTCGAGCTCTTCGAGCGGTGCCGCCAAGCGGTGAACCGTCCGAGCTGAGAGTGAGGCTGCTGCTTGGTGCGCAGCCTCACCCTACCTCCAACGGGTCTACTTCCGAGCCTTTTTCGCCCCTTTTTTGGGAGCAGCCTTTTTGACGGCTTTCTTAGCCGCTTTCTTCACCGCCTTTTTCGCCGCTTTCTTGGCGGCCTTTTTCGCCGCGACCTTCTTCGCGGCTTTCTTAGCTCCGGCCTTTACCGCCGCCTTCTTCGCAGGCTTTTTGGCCGCCTTGGGAGCAGGGGCAGCCTTCTTAGCCTTAGCGGGTTTGCGGGCCCTCTTGGTGGGGGCCGGTTTAGCTTCAGGCGCGGGAGCAGGCGCTTCGGCAGTGGGGGCAGGCGCGGGCTCGGGGGCGGGAGCCGGTGTTTCAGGCGCAGCTTCAGGCGCCGGCGCAGGTTCTGTCTCTGGGGTGATTACTTGGTCCTCGTCCATCTCGTCATCCTCGTATTCGGCTATTTCCGCGTCCAGAATGACGTCCTCGTCTTCAAACTCATCGAGTTCGTCTCCGAACGCAAACAAACCGCGATCTTCCATTCCGTAGGCCTCCTGTACAGGCTTGGTCAAGAGATAGAATATCGCGTTTTCCGCCGAACGCAAGCACCTGAAATCGAAATGCCGCAATCTGTGCAGAGATGGCTGCTGGAAACGCCGGCGAAGCACCCCTTAACGGTCGAGGGTCTTCCGGGGACGGTGGACTTGCGCCGTGCGGTAAGGGGCGCCGGTCTTGGCGGTTGTGGCGGTGGCGGCTCGCACTGGCGGTTTCGCGGAGGTTGATTTCGCTTTGGAGGAAACCGCCACATGGCGCCGGGCAGAGGTTGTGGTCCTCTTGGCGGGCGTCCGCTTGGCAGCCACCACCGGCTTTGGAGCTACAGGGACCACGACCAGTTCACCGGCTTCCAGCTCATCCATTTGGGCGCCGTTGGCTTGCTCCAGAGCGTTCACCGTGACGCCGTAACGCTTCGCGATGCTCGCCAGCGTGTCGCCTTCTTGCGCCCGGTGAAGGCGCCATGTGGCGCGCTTGCCAGCAGGAACTACTTCTACCGCCGCCATAGCTGTGGCCGCCGTTCCAGGGGGAAGGTGAACCTCATAGCCGGCCGGCGCCACGTTTTTCAACAAGGATGGGTTCAACTCTCTCAGCTCCGAAACCGGACGGTCGATGGCCACGGCCAATAAATCGAGATTGGTCGGCTCCGTGAACTGTACGGTCTCGTATTCCAGGGGTGGATCCGGATCTACGTCCTCAATTCCGTAGTCTTTCAGATTCTTCGCCATGATCGTCATAGCGAGAATGATGGGTACATAATTGGCCGTTTCGGCGGGCAAAACGTTGCGCGCGTGGAGCTCCCAGAAATCCGCATAACCGGTGCGCTGCACGGCGCGATCCACACAGCCCGGGCCGCAATTGTACGCCGCCAAAGCAAGATACCAATCTCCGAGCTGCTGGTAAAGGTCACGCAAGTGGCGCGCCGCCGCCCTAGTAGCCTTTTCCGGGTCTAAACGCTCATCCACCCATTCGTTCTGGTTCAGTCCATACTCTCGTCCACGGAACTGTACGAACTGCCACATGCCGGTGGCTTTCTTCCGCGACACCGCCCGCGGCATGAAGCCGGATTCGGCTTGCGCCAGATACATAAGCTCCTGCGGCACCCCCTCCTCATCGAGGATTCGCTGGATCATAGGCTTATACCGCCCCGCGCGGCGCAAACCGTACAGCAGCACTTTCCGTCCCCTTTCAGACGAAAAGTAATTCACAAAACGCAGAACATGGTCATTCACCGTAAGCGGCAACTGGGAGGTGGTGGCCGCAAGCTGCTCCATCAGCTTCCCCTTCAGCTTAGGATCGATGGGGAAAGTCATTTCGATGATCTCATCGATCGGCGCCTGGTCAAAACCCGGCTCGCCCTGCTTGTCGCCCGCCCCCAGCCCTTCGATGTCGTAGCGGTAAATCTCGTCGACAATGTCTTCGAAGCGTTTGTCGAGACGCAAGCGGCCGGTGACGTTTTCCGGTCCGCTCAGCAAGAAGTCGATGGCTTGGTCGAAGGCGCGGCGCGCCGCCTCCCTGTCTCCCATCAGATACAGGCGCTTGCCCTCCTGGAGCCTTTCCTCCGCCCTTTGCAGCCGCGTGTCATAGCGCGTCGGACGCGGAGGAACATCTCCCGTGCGCGCCAATACTAAAGGCGCTTCTCGCTCCAACAGGCTGGGCGGTGACAGAGCGGGCGGTTCACTCACCCATTCCGACAGGTGAGCCTTGGGGACTGGAGGGAGGAAAGAGCGGCGGAAGGACTCCGCCCTGGGGGACGTACAACCAGCCAGCCCGGCTACGGCCAGCAGGATCCAGAACATGTCCGTGGTGCGGCGATTTGGTGGCATCGTTTGCCGGGCGATCTCTCCCAATGATTTTTACATCCGTGTGACCTTCAGCAGTACAAACCCACATTATGCCACAGCTCGGGCTTTCCGGAGTCAAGAACTTCTCGAAAAACGGGCTGTTTGGGAGTCGTGGTAAGATAATGGGGTCTTTGTCTCTTTTTCGCCTGCCGGGCCCGGCGGCGAGCCGGGACGTAGAGGGAATTCAGTGTCGCGCGCTATTTCCTTACCCACTTGCTTATTACCTGCTTTTTTCCTTTTCTCGGTCGGCGCCGTTTTGCGCCCACCCCTTTTGGCCAGCGATGAGCCGAGGTTGGTCGAAGTGGGCTTCGAACAGCGAGTTCGTTCTGAGAACTGGAATAACATTTTCGATTTCAGCGACCTTGCCGACGATCAACGCAATCAGGTGCGCTATCGCACACGGCTGTGGACCAGCATCCCCCTCAGCCGAAAAATCACCTTGGCGACGGGGTTGAACCAGGAAACCAACCAGGTGATCGTGCAGCGGCAGCCCTACCGCTTTGATGAAGTGATCTTTGAAACGGCGTATCTAGATATCCACGATCTGTTTGTCCAAGGGTTGTCGCTCCGCGTGGGCCGGCAGAACCTGATGCGGGGTGAAGGGGCTCTACTGTTTGAAGGCGACGCCTGGGATGGTTCACGCACGATCTACACCAACTCCGCAGTGCTTACTTACGCACGGCGGCGGGCAAAGTTTGAAGTGATTGGGATTCTGGATCCCTCTCGCGACCGGTTCTTACCCCGGATCCACGACCGGCGCCGGTTGCTCACGGAGTGGGATGAGCAGGCTTTGGGATCCTATGTCACGCTACAACCGTGGAAATCCACCGACCTCGAGACTTATTACTTCTACAAAAAGGAAATCCATGACACGCGCTCGCCATCCCACCCACAGTTTCAGCCCGACCGCCACGTGAACACGGCCGGCGCACGCCTAGTGCGCCGCTTCTCCAAAGGCTGGACGGGCGCGGGCGAGGGCGCCTGGCAGTGGGGTGCGGACCACGCTAAGAAAGACATACGCGCGTGGTTCGGATATGCCCATCTCCGTAAGGAGTTCCAGACGGCGACCAAGCCTTACTTGGAAGTGGGCTACTGGGATTTTTCAGGGGACGATCCCCGCACTAACGGGCGCATCGAAGGGTGGGACCCCATCTTCGCGCGCTGGCCCAAGTGGAGCGAGTTATACATTTACAGTCAGTTGAAAGAGAAAGGGGTGGGCTATTGGACCAACACGGGGATGTGGCAGATGGAGGCCGGCTTTTCGCCTTGGAAGCCTATCCAGTGGCGCTTCACCTACTACCGCATGGGTGCGCACCACCCCTTTCCTGCCGACCCGCGTATTTTCGGCGCCGGAACCAACCGCGGGGACATGGTGCAGTCGCGGTTGGACTTCACGATTAACCCAAACTGGAAGGGACACGTTCTGTATGAAGCGTTAGCTCCAGGCGATTTCTATCGCGTGGGGAGCCTCGCCTACTTCCTCCGATTCGAGCTTATCTACACGTTCAAACATCACTTCCGGCTGTAACCTCAGCGACGGGCCGCCGGCGCGGTGGGAGAATAGAGAGGAAGATCGCCGCCGTTCCGTTATGGATTTTGTCGAGCAGGTTAAGTCCAGTGTGGATATCGTCAGCGTAATCAGCGATTACGTGCGCCTGCGGAGGCAAGGCTCCAGTGGGCGCTATGTGGGCTTGTGCCCGTTTCATACGGAAAAGACGCCTTCTTTTCACGTGGACTCCGGAAAACAAGCCTATTACTGCTTCGGCTGCCAAAAGGGTGGGGATGTTTTTCGGTTTGTCATGGAGATGGAAGCGCTGACTTTTTTTGAGGCGCTGCGTTTGCTGGCGGACCGCTGCGGCATCCCGATGCCGAAGCGCTCCAGCTATACGGACGAAGAAACCAAGCTTAAATCCGCGCTGTACGAGATGCATGAAATCGCCGCCCGCACCTTCCGAAACGCCCTAACTTCCGCCGCGGGGAAGGAGGCGAGAGAGTATCTGGCGAAACGGGGCGTGGATATGGCTTTAGCGGAAGAGTTTGGCTTGGGTTTGGCAGACCGTTCCGGTCAGACTCTGGCGCGGCGCTTCGAGCAGGAGGGGTTTCCGCCGCAAGCCATCGAGGCCTCGGGCTTGGTGTTGAAGCGCCAGGATGGCAGCGGGTATTACGACCGGTTCCGCGGGCGCCTCATGTTTCCCATCCAAAACGAAACGGGCAAAATCATCGCTTTCGGCGGGCGGGCGCTAGATCCCGGCGATGAACCCAAGTATCTGAACTCTCCGGAAACGCCCTTGTACCGCAAGAGCTTCGTGCTATACAACCTGAACCGCGCTAAGGCGGACATTCGAAAGCAAGACCGCGCGATCCTCGTGGAAGGGTACATGGATGTGATCGGCGTTTACGGTGCGGGCGTAAAGGAAGTGGTGGCCAGTTGCGGCACCGCTTTGCGCGAGACGCAAGTGCGCGCTCTGCGCCGCCATTCCGGAAAAATCGTGGTAAATTTCGACCCCGATGCGGCAGGGGAGAGTGCCGCCGAGCGCTCCATCCAAATGCTTCTGGAAGAAGGGATGCACGTGCGGATTTTGCAGCTTGAAGGCGGGTTGGATCCAGACGAGTTCATTCAGAAACATGGAGTAGAGCGGTATCGGGAAATGGTGGGCAGCGCCCAGCCGTACTTCTTCTGGCTGGCTGATCGCATGCGCCGCCGCTTTGGTTCTCAGACCGCGGAACAGCGCATGGAAAGCCTAAGAGCGATGATGCCGGCCATCGACCGGATTCCCAGCCGGATCGAGCGGGCGGCGGTCGTCAATGAGATCGCTGAGTTTCTGCGTGTGGATCGCGGGTTGGTCGCTCAAGAATTGAAAAGCCGGCAGGCCGCCGCGAGGAAGGGAGCGCCGAACCGGAACGTCAGCGTGGAGATTCCTCCGCGGGAGCGCATGCTTTTGGCGTCGCTGCTGGCCAGCGAGGACGCTCGCGCCGAGTTCGGCCCGCAGTTGAAAGGGCACCCTGCGCTTTCCGGGTTTCTCACGCGCCGCATTTTTGAGGTAGTCTGCGGAATGGAGGAGCCGGTGACCTACGCAGCGGTGGAAGCGCGCCTGGACGATCACGACAAGACGCTGCTGGCGGCGGTCGCCTTTGGCGAGGAGAGTCGTGGAGAAGCCGACTGGCTAGAGCAGGCTCGCGAATGCATGCGGAGCTTGCATTTGCATACCATTGAAATGGAGAAAGCGGCGCTGCGGGAGCGAATCCGGTCCGCGGAGCGGGCGGGTAAACTTGCCGAGGCGCTTCATCTGGCGCAGGAGCTGAAACGCCTGGAGAAGGGTTCATAGCGGGGTTCCGGGCTGTTGTAGAATAGGGACAATCGAAACAGGGGAACTCGTGGCCGGCGAAGACAAATTTGATCGCTTCAAACAGCTTGTGGATCTCGGCAAAGAGAAGGGTTTCGTTCTCTATGATGAGGTCAACGAGCTGCTGCCGGATGAGATATCCCCGGGCACGGATCTCGACGAGATTCTGGCGGGGTTGGACAGCGCGGGTGTTGAGATCCTTGATGAGCCGAAGAAGATCGATGAGGCCGAGGAGTTTGGGGACTTCGAGCTCGAGGCGGAGGGTGAAGATCGCAGCAACGATCCCGTACGCACGTATCTGCGCGAAATGGGAACGGTCCCTTTGCTCACGCGGGAAGGCGAAATCGAACTCGCCAAGCGGATTGAGCGCGGCCAGCGAGCGGTGGAGAAAGGATTATCCCGCTCGCCTCTGGTGATTCGCGAACTGCTGGCGCTGGCGGAGGACGTTCGGCGCGACGAATCGATCCTGCGCGAAATTCTGTTGCTGCCGGACCTGATGCTCTCCGATGAGGCTTTGGCGGAACACCGAGAGAAGTTTTTGGGGACGCTGGCGGAAATCGAGCGGCACTACAAGAAGGCTCAGCAGCTGCGGCAGAAACTCCAAGCCGTTTCGCGCGGGATGAAACCGAAGCAGCATCGGGCGCTCCGCTGGGCGCTGGCGCGGATCACGATTCAGATTTCACGCTTGGTTCGGACTCTCCCGTTGAGTCCTCTGATCCGGCGCCGCTTGGTGGACCGGCTCCGCGCCAAGGTCGAGCAACTGCGGGAAATCGAGCGCGAAATCGCCAAAGCGCAGCGAAAGTCTGAAGAACCCGCCAGCTCCAGTGAAGCCAAGGAAGTGCGCAAGAACCTGCGCCAGCTCAGCCAGCAGCTCGCACGCCTCGAGCAGGAATGCGGCGCGAGCGCCACGGAGTTGAGACGCACGCTGCAAGCCGTGGAACGGGGCGAAGCGGAAGCCGAGCAAGCTAAGAAACAGCTCATTGAAGCGAATCTCCGCTTGGTAGTTTCCATAGCCAAAAGGTATACGAATCGCGGCTTGCAGTTTTTGGACCTGATCCAGGAGGGTAATATCGGTCTCATGAAAGCCGTGGACAAGTTCGATTACCGCCGCGGCTACAAGTTCTCAACCTACGCTACCTGGTGGGTCCGCCAAGCGATCACCCGCGCCATCGCCGATCAAGCCCGCACCATCCGCATTCCTGTGCACATGATCGAGACGATCAACAAGCTGGTTCGCACGCAGCGCGCGCTCCAGCAAAAACTGGGACGCGAGCCCACTACGGAAGAGCTGGCTAAGGAACTGGATTTACCCGTGTCCAAGGTGAGGAAAGTGCTGCGCATTGCGCAGGAGCCGATTTCGCTCGAAACGCCTGTCGGCGAAGAGGAAGAATCTCACCTGGGAGACTTCATCGTGGACAAGGGCGTCATCTCGCCTTCGGAAGCGGTGATCAATTTGAATTTGCGAGAGCAGACCGCGGAAGTATTGAAGACCCTTAGCCCGCGTGAAGAAAAGATCATTAAAATGCGCTTCGGGCTACAGGACGGCAGTGAGCACACGCTAGAGGAAGTGGGCCAGCATTTCGCCGTCACCCGGGAGCGCATCCGGCAGATTGAAGCCAAGGCTTTGCGAAAACTTCGCCATCCCAGCCGGAGCCACCGCTTGCGGGCGTTTCTCGAGTCCGGACAGAAAGATTAGGCGAGTTTCACCGCAAACGGGCGTGCGGCCGGGCCGCTACTGCAAATATTTCTTTAAATCGGGATGGATTTGGGCTTGTACGTCCGGATCATTTAGGTTTTCCAAGGTCACCAGCCGCGCCGCGAGATTCTGAATCTTCTCCGGAGTTCCGCCATTGAGTTTTTTTACTGCCGCCATCACGGACTCGTAACCCATTTTAAAGGGGTGTTGAACTACGAGCGCGTCGATGACGCCCGATTTCAGGTCCTCGATCAAAGTGGGGGAGAAATCGAAACCCACCATCTTCACCTGACTTTTACGTCCTTTCAACGCCTGTGCGGCGCCCACCGAGCTGGTTTCGTTGGAGGCGAACAAGGCGTTGAGGTCGGGGTGAGCGGTAAGCATGTTTTCCGCCACGGCCAGCGACTTGGCGAAATCCGACATGCCGAATCGTTTGTCGACGATTTGGATCCCTGGGAAATCTTTGGCGAGTTTTTCTTCGAAGCCCGCCTCGCGCGCCACCGTAGATGCTGCGCCTGGCTGGGTAGCTACGATCGCCACCTTCCCCTTGCCATGCAGAATTTTGCCGATGCGCTCCGCCGCCAACTGTCCGGCGGCGTAATTGTCGGTGGCGATACGACACGTAAAATTATCGGTCTCTATCCCTGTGTCGAAAATGATGACCGGAATGCCTTGCCGCATGGCGCGCTCCACCACGCCCACCATGGATTTGCGATCGATGGGCGACAAGGCGATGGCGTCGAGCCGCCGGTTGATCATGGACTCGACGATCTGGATCTGACCGTTGTAGTCCGTTTCGTTAAGCGGCGCGTTCCATGAGATCTCAACGCCGGCTTCCCGCGCCGCCGCAATGGCGCCGGCCTGGATGCTCTGCCAGAACAAATGGGTGCGTCCCTGCGGCACCACGCCAATGATCCTCTTTTTCCGCCGCTGGCACGACAGCAGGCTAGCAACGCTGATCGCCAGCGCTGCCCGTCTCGTCATTTTCGAATTGCACCATTCCACGCCCAAATTCTCTCACACCTCCCGGCCTGGCTTCTCATCCAAGGGGCGTCGACCGCAGGGATGGGAGACCGGGCTGTGACTGGTTGCCGGCCTCCGATCCATTCTGCTAAAGATGGTGTTCGGGAGCCTGGCTTTCATGACCCAACCGAGGCGTATCATCTCGATCTGGTTTTTCATCGGAGTGCTGCTGCTGGTGTATGGCGTGCTGGTCATGGGCGCCGACATTTACTACCAGGATCATCCGCTTCGGCGGCAGGTGGAACTGAGTTACCTGCGTCCCGGGTTATGGTGGGGCGCCCTTTTGGTCGCCATGGGGGTCTTCTACACCGTCCGCTTCCGCCCAGGCAAGGATTGATTGCGGGGCGGAGGTCAGCCGCGCTCGCGCGCGAGCTGCTCAAACCGGCGAGCGACAAAATCCCAGTGGATGACATTGTAGAACGCCGCAATGTAGTCGGCGCGCCGGTTTTGATATTTGAGGTAGTAAGCATGCTCCCAAACGTCGATCCCGAACAGGGGCGTCTGACCACTCATCCAGGGATTATCCTGATTCGGGGTCGCCACAATCGTAAGGCGCCCGCCGGGCGCCGGAAGCAGCCACGCCCAGCCGCTGCCGAAAACCTCCAGCGCCGCTTTGGTGAACCGCTCCTGGAAACCCGCAAAGCTTCCAAAAGACCGGTCAATCGCCTTGGCCAAAGCTCCTTGCGGCCTCGCGCCGTTGTTTTTCCGGAGGGTCTCCCAAAACAGCGAGTGGTTGATGTGTCCGCCGCCGTTGTTGCGCACCGCCGTGCGGATAGCCTCAGGCACGGACGACAGATTTTTCAAGATGTCCTCGATGCTTCGCTGCGCCCACTCCGGATAGGCGCTCAAAGCGTTGTTCAGATTCGTCACGTAGGCCCCATGATGGCGGTCGTGGTGTATCTGCATGGTTTGGGCGTCGATATACGGTTCTAGCGCATCCACGGCATAGGGCAGGGGCGGCAAGTGGAAAGGGCCTTTGGCCGGCGGGGTTTGCGCGCTCTTCAGCTTCGCAGCGGCAAACCCTGCGGCGGCCATTCCAGTCAACGCTTCACGGCGTGTCAACACGGTCTTGGTCTCCCAGGTGTATTAAAGTTTCCAGGGAATTGGATGCTTAACCACGCACCGAGGCTGCGGGTATCTTTCGCAAAAGATCTTCAAATTCGGCGCGGCTTTCGCTACCTATCGTGAAACAGTCGAGCACACCGGAAGCTAGAGCGAACTGGAGGCTTTCGTCGATTCTGGCGCGCAGCCGGCCCGCGCCCAGAATTTTCATGCCGATGATCCCTTTTCCCGCTGCTTTCATTTCACGCAGCACTGAAATTACGGTTTGCGGGTCGGCGTCCATGGCCACCTGCGCCGGATTGAGTCGCGCGAGGTCCACTTGCACCCAGGGTTCTTGGGCAGCGGTCTTCAAGGCTCCGAGCGTATGGCAAGAGACCCCGTGGGTGCGTATGAGCTTCCTCTCGCGCGCTTCCGCCAGCACGTTCATTGCGCCTCGCTTGACCACGTTCCATTGTGCGTCCGTCATGGAGTGCAAGAGCACGATATCAATGTAATCCGTCCCTAATTCTCTACGGAAGCGGTCCAAATCCGCCCGCATCTCTTTTTCGGTGGAGGCGTGAGTCTTGGTCAAGATGACGACCTTCTCGCGCGGGACCCCTTTCAGCGCTTCCTTGAGGTGGGGGTGCGTGCCGTACTGGTCCGCCGCATCCCAAAACGTAACGCCCTGATCATAGGCCGCCCTCAGCAGGTCCGCCAGCCCGCGCAGCCCCAGTTTGCGGGTCTGGTTGGAACTGCCGCCTACGCCGCTGGTGCCGGTGCCCATAGCCAGGCGCGAGACCTCCACCTGCATCGGGCCCAATTTGATGCGGTCGGTAGCATATTTTTTGGCGGGCGCAGCTCGAAGTTGGTTAGATAGCAGAGTCCAGTTCAGAGCGGCCCCAGCCGCCGCTGCCGCATTCCCAAAAAAATCTCGTCGCTTCATCGATCATCCCCTTTTCCCCTCAAGGTAACACAACGCCGGCTCCTGCGGCGTCACGAACGTTTCAAGCTAAGCTCACAGCTTTTGCAGGAACCAGTTGTGCTCTTTTTCTCGCGCCAGGGTCGTGAGCTCGCCGTGACCGGGGATCACCACGGTGCGCTCGGGGAGCGCAAGCAGTTTGTCGTGAATCGAGCGCAAGATTTGACGCCCGTCGCCGCCCGGAAGATCGGTGCGTCCAATGCTGTCGCGGAATAGAGTATCCCCGGCGATAAGCTTGTTGTCCGCGGGGACCCACAAACAGATGCTGCCCGGAGTGTGCCCAGGGGTGTGAAGCACATGAAACGCGACTTCGTTCAACTCGAGGCGGCAACCCTCACGGGCGTCCACGTCAATGGCGGTGCGCTCGGGCGGCTCCAAGGCGAGCCACGCGGCTTGGGCGTCCAGCGTATCGTAGAGCCAGCTATCCTGCGCATTCATCCACACCGGCGCGCCGGTGCTTTTCTTAAGCTTCGCCGCTCCGCCCACATGATCGATGTGCGCGTGAGTGATCACGATGGCCTTTACGTTCAGCCCATACCGCGCCAGCACCTGCTCGATTTCCTGGACGTTGTCACCAGGATCGATGACTAAAGCTTCCCGCGACGCCTCGTCGCCGAAAATCGAACAATTGCATTGCAGCATGCCCACCGGAAGGATTTCGTGAATCATCAAGCCGATTGTATAGTAGTGAGTATGGAGCCCGTGGCGGCTTTTCTGGGGATCTTCATGCGCTGGGTGCACATTGCGAGCGCGGTCGCATTGCTAGGCGGCGTGTGGCACGCGCGGTTCGTTGTCTACCCGGCTGGCGCGGATACCGAGGCGGTGTGGCGCCGCTTTGCTCCGTGGCTGACATCCGCGGTCGCCGGACTGCTCGGTTCGGGGTTGTACAACTTGCTTACAAAACCGGAGTACCCGCGCGGATACCATTTTTGGTTTGGCGTAAAAATCTTACTGGCGCTTCACGTTTTTGCGGTCGCCTTTCTACTGGCGCGCGCCCCCGCGCCCGCATCCAAGAGGGGCCGGTGGATGACCGGAGTGGCCGTCTCGGGCGCTGTGATTTTGGCGATCTCCGCATATTTACGTTGGATTTCCATTCATGTCTGAAGGCTACTGGGCGCTTCGTGAGTCAGCCGCATGGTTTGACCTGTCCGCACGCGGCAGGATACGGGCGGCGGGTGCGGACCGCGCGCGCTTTTTACACGCGATGTCTACGAACCATATTCAGCAGCTCCGAGCGGGAGAAGGCTGCTATGCATTCTTTCTGAACGCGCAGGGGCGTATTCAAGCAGATGCCTATGTGCTTTGCTTCCCCGACTATTTCCTCTTGGATACGGAGCCGGAGACGCGCGAGAGGCTCGTCGCTCACTTGGACCGTTTTATTATTGCGGACGATGTCACGTTGGAAGATCTGAGCGAAGCGCTCTCCTGCATCGCCATAGAAGGGCCCGGCGCCGGCGATGCGCTGGCGAAGCTAGGGGCGCCTGCGCCAGGTAATCCATACGCCCACGTGCCGTGGGCAGAAGGTTTTGTGGCGCAACTGAGCGCGACTGGGGCGGTGGGGTATCGGATTTTTGGGCCTGCCGCACGGAAACCGGCGCTGGTGGCGGAGTTGCGATTGGCGGGCATTCCGGAAGCTGACGCTGGCGCGGTTCTGGCGGCACGTCTGGAATACGGGAAGCCACGCTACGGGGATGATCTTTCCGAAGCCACGCTGCCTCACGAATCCGGGCAGATGCACGCCGTACACTTTTCGAAGGGTTGTTATCTAGGGCAGGAGATTGTAGAGCGCGTGCGCTCGCGCGGGCGTGTAAACCGGATGCTCTCCCGCCTACGCATTGAAGCGGCGCAGCCGCCGGCGCGGGGCGCGAAAGTATGGAGTGGAGACAAGGAGGCGGGCGAGATCACCAGCTCCGCCTATTCGCCGGCTATGGAATGTGTCCTGGCATACGCATTTCTCCGTGTGGAGGCCATACGCCCAGGCGCGACGTTTGAGGTAGACGGACGCCCGGCGGTCCGTCTGGCCTAGTACGGCACACGGGCGGCAAAGCTTTTCCAAGCTTCAAACGGAGCCTGAGCCTCTTCGGCCAGGATTTGCTCCATGGGAATACGCCGCTCTCGGAAAGGTTTCCCAAGTTCGGAATAAATTAGGGAGTCGTCAAAACCTGCCGCAGCGGCGTCTTTGTGCGTGGCGGCGAAGTACACACGCGCTGGGCGCGCCCAGTAAATGGCGCCCATGCACATGGGGCAGGGTTCACAAGTGGTGTAGATCTCGCATCCCGAAAGCTGAAAAGCGCCCAGTTTGCGGCAAGCTTCGCGGATGGCGGTGATTTCGGCGTGCGCGGTGGGATCGTTGGAGGACGTAACTAAGTTGACGCCGCGCGCGATCACTTCTCCGTTTTTCACCACCAGCGCGGCGAACGGACCGCCTCTGCCGGACCGGGCGTTTTCCACCGCCAAAGCGATGGCTTCCCGCATGAAGTCAGGGTTCATCGCGCTGCCTCCATTCTAGCGCCCGCTTCACGGCGTTGCGGCGAGGTCTTTTTTCCTCAACCGCAGGCGCTGAAAATCGGCATTGCTAATCACGTAATACCAGTCAGCAAAACGGGCGTTTGACTCACGCGCCAAGCGCTCTCCAGCTCCTGACGAATCCCCGTATTTCGCCGCGCGCGCCGCGTCCCATGTCACAGTAGCAAGGAGATACCGGCCTTCGCTCGCCACAGCTTTTTCAGCGCCCGCTCCCCCGGCGGCTACATCGCCGAACCGCAGCGCATATAGAAGCCCGTTGGAGGTCTCCACCAGCATCTCTCCTTCGCTAGCCAGAATCCTGCCGTTAGGCGTGACAAGGAAGCCGCGCTGCCGGAGCGACATGACGGTTTCCAGCGACATTTCCAAGGCGCCTTCGCGCAGGCTACGCGCGAGGGAGGGCGGCTTGGGACGGACATCCACAATCCGCAGGCCTTCAAGCGCCGCGGCCATGCTCCGTACAGCATTGCCGATAACGGCGCCCCCGCCCGCCAGCTTCCACTCTCCGCCGTCGTGCGTCAAGACGACGTTATCCAAGTTCGTCAGTCCCCCTGCGCGTTCGTCTATCGTGTAGCTGAGAATGGAAACGCGCCGGATAGAGCTGGTCGGGATGCGCAATATGGCTGAGCTGGCCCAGTCTGCGAATTGCGCCGAAGGGTCGGCGTCTGTTTTCACCGCATAGACCCGTTTCCGCCCCGGCACGCGCACGTAGCGATAACCCGCTTTGCCTTCCACCGGTTTACCGAGAATGAAATCCGCCACGACCCTATTGTCCGCATCGCGTAACGTGACGCGTTTTCCGCGCCCCTGGAGGGAAGGGGATTTGGTGTCGAGCGGGTCGATGACGCCGTAACGGGCATGGTCCTCGACGGAATCCGAACGCACCTGGTCCTTTTTGAGGTTCATCAGACCTGCGGCGACGGAAGCTAGCCGGTCCCCGACTTCTACCGGATAATTATAGTGCGATGGAATTACCCACCGGCCTTTTTGCTGTTCGATCTTAAAGGGCCGCGCCGTAGCCGTGGATTCATCGTAATCCACCACTTCGATGGACTTCACCATGTCGGGATCTTTGAAATCCGGGTAGAATACTTCTCCCTGGTCGCTCAAGATAGAGGGCGTACGGCGTTCGGGTTGCAACAGCGCTGCGGCTATGGCCAGCACAAGCGCGCCGCCGGCAAAACAGATTGTTTTCAAGGTCTCGCTCATGGCTTGCGCGTTCCCACCAAGCGGTCGTCCGGAATCCCTGCGCGCTCGCGGGCCAGCCGCCTCACAGACACGAAGACAAACAGCAGCACTGCCGGCACGGGCGGCAACGTCACGGCGAGCAGTTTGATGGTGTTTTGGATGCCGCGAATCGCGTTTTCCATATCTGCGCGGCTAGCCTCAATCTGGCGCTGTTTCTCCTCTTCGATATTGGCTCGCGCCACCGAGAGGCGGCGGTTTTCGACCGCCTGCACGTTTGCGATCATGATCTGCTTTGACTGTTCATCGAGGTCCGTTCTGCGCTCAATCTCGCGAACCGCGCGGTCTAGGCGCGCCTGGGCCTCTTTCAGCCGCTGCTCAGCGATGGCTTCGGCTTGCTCCGTTTCCTTCAAACGCTGCTCTTCATAAGCCCGGGTGCGCGCTTCGACAGCCTCCAACGTGCGGTGCTTCGGGCGGCGCTTGCGCAAAGCAATGAATGAAGAGTCTCCCGCCAGATCGTCCACGGCGTTTAACAGAAAGGAGACATTATCGAAGTTGAAGTTCGCAATTCCGCGGCGGCGCAATTCAAAGAACTGCTCGCCCATCAGATCGACGTCGGCGACCACAATGGCGCGGACGCGGCCGCTTACTCGCACTGCCAGCGTTTGCCGGGCATTTTCGGGCGTGTGGCGCAAGTCCTGATTGATCGTGAACCCAAACAGCGTTCGCTCCACTAAGTCTGGGTACCGTACGGCGCCCGCATCGGGGCTGGTTTCGAGCAAGGGCGTCACCGTCACGCTCGCGTCGGACCGCGCTTTGAGCACGCCCGGATAGAGCAACACGACCTCCTGCAAGCCTGCTGTTACGGGGTCCTTCTGATTGAAGCCCTTGCTCACAAAGACAAATTCCTTGGGTAGGCTCTTGAGCTGGGGATGGGGACTGTAATTATCCCAGGCGATCCGGTCGGTTTGCCAGATGATGCCGAGGGTGTCGAGTAACGGCCGCAAGTTAGCCGCCGGCGTCGCCGGATCCCCTTGCGCCAGCTCCAGATTGAAGGCGGGCAGAGGATCCAACAGGAGGAGTGTGGGACGTCCGCGGTTTACGTATTCGGTCAACCGATCGACTTGCGGCTGGGATAGCGTGTTGGGAAGCGCCGCCAGCAATACGTCCAGGTCCTGGGGGTACTCGGAGTCGGCCGGGACCTCGACCACCTGATACTGCTTCCGCAGCTCCGCCACGATGGACCACTCCTGGGCCGGTGTGCGGCGTTGAAAATCGAAGCCTCCAAACAGCCGAGCCGGCGTCGCCAGCACCCCCACTTTCTTGCGCTTGGCGCGCGACACCACGCGAATCGAACGCATCAGTTCGTACTCGGCGGGCAAACCGCGGTCTAAGAACGGAATGACGAATTCTTCCGCGCCGCAGGTAAACACCAAGCCCATGAAAATTTCGTTTCCCGTGCGTGCGCTCTCTTCCGTGATGGGAACGCGGTAAGGCCGTATGTTATAGCGCTCCAGAGCTTCGCGCGCTTGTGGAGAGTATTTCACGGTTTCGACGATCTTGACGCGCACGGCTTCTCCCCCAACCGCTTCAAACTCGCGGAGCATAGCCACCAAGCTATTCCGTGCATCTACGTAAGAGCGGGGCGCCTCAGGGCTGATGTAGGCCTGAATGAATACCGGCTGTTTGGGGTCAAGACTTTTCAGCAAAGCGCGGGTCTCGGGCGCGAGTGAATGCAGCTTCTCGCTTGTGAGATCCAGCCGCACGCGAGTGGCGGAAGCCAGCACAGTGAGGCTCCCCACAGCCACCAAGAGACTTACGGAGCGTATCGCCACGTGGACCGCAGGGCTGTGGCGCCGCGATGTAACCCGCCATCGCCGCTTCCCGAGCAACGCGATGTTGACGTACAAAGCCGTGGCTGCGATGCCGAGGAAATAGACGATGGAATGCAGCGTCAACACGCCGCTGGCCAAATCCCGGAACTGCTCAACCACCGACAAGCGTTCGGCTAGGCGTTGTGGCCCGCCGCTCAGTATCGCACCGGCGCGGTCCAGAAACACAAACACGGAACACAGCGCCGCACCCAAAATAAAAGCCACCGTCAGATTATCGGTCGTCAGCGAGGCCAGCATGGCCACGCCCAGCAGCGCGGCGCCCATCAGCCAGTAACCGGCGTAAGTAGCGAGCATCAGACCCGGATCCGGTTTCCCCAGCCAGCGCAGCACCACCACGTGGCTAAGCGAGAAGATGAGAGCGACGGTGTGAATGGCCAATCCCGCGAGGTACTTGCCGAGCACGATCTCCAGGTCGCTGGCGGGCAGCGTCAGCAATAGCTCCTCGGTCCCTTGCTTCTTCTCTTCCGCCCACAAGCTCATTCCGATGGCCGGGATGAAAAAGACCATCAGGTAGGGGATGAAGGCGTTGAGCTGATCAAGGTTCGCGAGATTGTTCAGGAAAAAGCGCTCCTGCCAGAATGCGGCGACCGCGCTTAAGAACACAAACAGGGAGATAAAAACGTAGCCGGAGGGTGTGCTGAAATAACCCGCTAACTCGCGGGCCACGATGGCGGCGATCACGCGTTGGGAGCGGCGCATACTCCTCCTTCGGTCCGCGCACGAAATGCTTCATCGAGGTTGGGGTAGCCGTCGACCATCTCTCCAGGCGTGCCGTCGAAGACGATTCGCCCTTGGTGGATGAGGATCACGCGATCGGCCATGGCTTCGACTTCCTGCAAGATGTGCGTAGAGAGCAGGATGGTTTTGTCGGCCGCCAGCTCGCGGATGGTGCGTCGCACTTCGCGGATTTGATTCGGATCCAAGCCGCTGGTGGGTTCATCCATGATCAGCACATCAGGCTCATGGAGCAACACCTGCGCCATTCCCACTCGCTGACGGTAGCCTTTAGAAAGTTTTCGAATGGGCTTTTCCATCACCGGCTCCAAAGCGCAGCGCTGAACCACATCCTCAATACGGGCTTTGAGCCGCGCACTGGTCAAGCCCCGCGCCTTTCCGAAGAACCGTAACAGGGCGAGCGGCGTCATCTCGGGGTATAGAGGACCGTTTTCGGGCAAGTAGCCGAGGCGTTCGGCCGCGCGCAGCCTATCCGTAACCACGTCGATTCCCGCCACCCGTGCGGCGCCTGAACTCGGCGCCAAGTAGCCGGTGAGGATCTTCATGGTGGTCGACTTCCCGGCGCCGTTAGGACCGAGAAACGCCGCCACCTGTCCTTGCGGGACGCTGAAGCTGACGTCCCGGATCGCTGCAAAGTCCCGGTAGAACTTGCACAGGCCGACCGCCTCGATCATGGGCGTTGAACTTGCTTCTGCCATGGTCGATTCAGTCGAAATGCAGGCTTCCGAATTCCAGTGTACTATGACTCAATCGGAATCTTGGCGGCCGGCATGCGGTCCTCCCCGCAACAACGTAAAACCAGCGACCAATACGACTGTCAGAAGAACCAGCGGATGTTCGCCTAGGAACCGGAAGAAATCCAGCAAGAGATCCACGGAATCTCTCATCGCCGTCCACCTCCCAGAGAGGTTATCGAGGTTATCCATGCCGGCGGCGGTGCACTCCGGGGCCGGCGGCCAGCCGCACGGGTGCGCCCACGCCCTGCCTTTTCTTGATCTATCGGCCGTTCAGCCGCTTCACTGTAGGATGCGCCGGGCTAGTGCCCGGACACGGAACGGACGCCGTTCAGGGAGTCTGCTTTACTGAAGCGTGGCCAGTTGAATCCGTAGAATGCAACGAACATAAAGCAGCACATGGGAACGATGAAGCCGCGCGACATGTCATAGAGGTCGGCGACGTAACCCATCAGCTTGGGAAGCAGCGCCCCGCCCATGATCGCCATCACGATGAAGGAGGAAGCCCGTTTTGCGCGCGCGCCCAGTCCGAAAATCCCCAGCGCGAAAATGGTGGGGAACATGATGGACATAAAAAAGTAGCTCAAGAAGACGCACGCCACCGACAGCCAGCCCAGTTTACAGAACACCAGGAACGTGGCTAAAACGTTCAGCAACCCATACAACCCCAGGACTTTGTGGGCGCTAAACTTCTTGAGGACCAGCGCGCCGGTGAATCTCCCGGTAAGGAAACAGACGAAGCCGAGCGAAGCGAGGTTGGATGCGCCTTTGTTGCTAATGGCGAAACCGCCATTTCTGGCGGCTTCGAACCACCCAGATAGCCAGTCGCCCAGAAAACCGGAACTGGCCGCCACTCGATCCACTGCCGCCACCCAAGAAGGCGGGATGGGTGGAACTTCGGCCGTCATGTAATTGATGAAGAAGCTGAAGATGCCCGCTTGCGCCGCTACGTAAAGGAACTGCGCCACCACCGCCAGCACGAAGTGCGGATGGGACCAAATGGAATGCGATACGCCGGGGGCGGCATCGTCCAAGTGATAATCGTCCTTGGTCTTGATGTCCGGAACGCGCGCGAAATAAAAAATCACCGCCAAAATGAGAACCACGACAGCGATAGTCACATAGGGGATGTACAGCGTCTGGCTGCCCGTGCTGCGTCCTGCCGCATCCGTGGAGTAAAAGTAGATGCTGCCTACGATGGGACCGAAAATCCAACCTACACCGTTGCACGATTGTGCAAGGTTGATTCGCGTGGCGGCGTAACGCCGGTCGCCGAGCACCGTCGTGTAGGGGTTGGCGATCGTTTCCAAAAACGTCAGACCACTGGCGATGAGGCATACTCCCAGCAGGAAGGCGATGAAGGCGGTTGTGGAGGATACCGAACCCATCCGGACCATGTCGTTGATTCGGGTGGCGGGCAAGAACCACAGGCCGCCCGTCGCCACGATAAGCAGTCCTGCGATGATGCCGCCCTTATACCCGAGCTTAGTAGCGAGCCACCCGGCGGGTATGGCCATCAAGAAATACCCCAGGTAATGCGCAAACTGCACCCAGGCCGACTGAGATTTCGTGAGCCCTAACTCATCCTGGAAATGTTTATCCATCACGTCGATCAATCCGTTGCAGAATCCCCACAACAGGAACAACGAGCTCACCAGAATAAACGTGAACAGGACGTTTGTGCCGTCCTCAAGCACAAACATGCCTTTCTTGCTGGGCGCAAGTGCTGTGTCAACCATGGACTCTCTATCTTACCTAAATGGCGGTGAGAAAATGAGCCGTTCCGGATTGCGGCCGTTCTGTCCGCAGCGCTTGCCGGTAAATGCGACGTTTGCGCCGTGGTGTGGGCTAGGACGTGGTCTGGTTTGCGGAAATGCGAAAGGGACCGCCTGCCTTTTTCAGGGTGGAGTGCCGTACAATAAAAATTCACTGCCCGGGTGGCGAAACTGGCAGACGCAAAGGACTTAAAATCCTTTGGAGGGCGACCTCCGTGCGGGTTCGAGTCCCGCCCCGGGCACCAGCCGCCTAGCTGCTAGGATAGTTGGCACAGG
>Ga0078972_1002652_pt1 | contig 57902 bp, 42 predicted proteins | sample YelNatPaOPGAMG01_FD_67568 | JGI IMG/M metagenome (GOLD analysis project Ga0078972, IMG submission 67568) | Hot spring thermophilic microbial communities from Obsidian Pool, Yellowstone National Park, USA - OP-RAMG-01 (SPADES assembly) (version 2) | ecosystem: Environmental > Aquatic > Thermal...
GCCCTATGGGGACCGTTCGGTCTAAGGTCTGACCAGTCTCCTTACCGGGTTCATCGACCCATTTTAATGATCCAGCCTTAGACCTATCTACTCCGTTTCAATAAGATACTTCATCGTCACGAAGTTTACAACCAACTAATATATCATATCGTCTCCTTAACATTTTATTATAATTTTATAGACTTAAAGAAATCAGAAGATCGGTTTCCCTTGACCTCCTCCTCACTTGATTGCTTGAGAAACACAATCGTTTCCGCAATCGTTTGTATATTAGGAAAAATCTATTTTTTCTGTCAAGTAAATTTTGGAGGACAATGGTAATATATAAAGCGGATTTATATCTCGGTTCTGAGGCAACAAACAAAATTTTATATAAAATAGAAGGTTCGGCGGGCTTAAGCTTTTATTAAAAAGGAGTAAAATTTTTTGAAAAAAGGTTTGTCAATCAAAACTTTTTAGCATCTTAAAAATAACCATTAATTATTTTTATTAAGCAGAATTACGTATAATAAGTTTCGTGTCTAGTATTTTAACTACAGGCTCTTTGATCTTATCTCTATAATATGAATTAAAATTTCTACTGCAAGTTTCCCCATTTCGAAAGATGGTTGTTCAACTGTGGTAATAGGAGGATCTGTAAATTTTGTGATTTGATTGTTTGTAAAACCAACGATACCGATATTGTTTGGAATAGTAAGTCCGCTTTCCTTAATTTTTTGAAAAGCACCTAATGCTACAGGATCATTAATACAAAAAACGGCATCAGGTTTATTTGAGGAAGCTAATATTTTATCCATAGCTATATAACCGTCGTTTTCACGCATGCCTGCATTGATAATCAGACTTTCATCCACAGGAATGTTATAGTTTTTAAGTGCATCAAGGTAACCTTGTTTGCGCCGTCGGCAGATGCTGAGTTCTTTTGGTCCACTTATGTGCGCAATGCGCTTATATCCTTTCCGAATAAGAAACGTAACGGCTTCATATGCACCTTTATAATCATCCACAATTACTTTACTAATAGGTATATCCTCAAATTCACGGTCGAAGAAAACAATCGGAATCTTTCTGCGTATTATGTCCTGAAAATGCTCCCCACTTTTGGTATTTTCTGAAATTGAAATAAGCATTCCTGCAACCCGATGATGCATCAGAACGTTGGCATTCACAACTTCTCGCTCGTAACTTTCATTTGATTGACAAAGAATAATCGTGTAACCACAACGATAAGCAACATCTTCAATCCCGCTAATTGCAGATGAAAAAAAGTCATGACGGATTTCAGGTACAATAACACCTATTGTTGTTGTCTTACTAAATTTTAAGCTACGAGCAATTGGATTAGGTTTATAATGAAGTTCCTCGGCGAGTTTTTTAACAAGATACTTAGTCTCTTTGCTAACATCAGGATGGTCACTTAATGCTCTTGAGACAGTAGAAGGTGAAATCCCCAGCTTTTTTGCTAAATCGACTATTGTTACTGCTGAATGCTTCATGACAAAAAAACTCTCGTTTCAACCGATTGAATGATAGTATTTTATTTAAAGAGAGTCAAGTATCAAGCGGAAAGGTTTTCATGATCTCTAGTAACAATTTTGAACTTGATCAGCTCACCCAATTTTCCAGGCATACCTTCTTTTATGTTTGCTGAATTTATATGTAGCATTCTTGCAATTATCTTTTTATACTTAAAAATTCTTAAAATTATGATAAGGTGCAGGTATGCAAAAGATTGTAAATCTGTTTCCACTATGGGTTCTAATAGCAAGTTTGATAGCATTGTACTATCCACCCAGCTTTACATGGTTCTCTGGTCCATTGATAACAATTGGACTCGGTCTTATAATGCTTGGCATGGGTATAACTTTGCAATGGGAAGACTTTGCTCGCGTAGCTAAGATACCAGGTAGAGTTCTGCTAGGAGTCGTTTTGCAGTATACGGTGATGCCTTTTCTAGGTTTCACGCTTGGTTATCTTTTTAGCCTTCCAAAAGAGTATGCAGTTGGTTTATGCCTTGTATCGTGCTGTCCGGGTGGAACAGCTTCTAATGTAATTTGCTACATCGCCAATCTTGATGTTGCGCTCTCTGTTACAATGACAACGGTTTCTACATTGCTTGCTGTAATAATGACACCGACGCTTACATCTGTATTGGTAGGGAATCGTCTATATGTTGACACATTTGGTTTGTTCTTGAGCACTGTGCAGGTTATTATAATTCCAGTGGTTCTTGGTTTAGGTCTGAGGCGATGGTTACCTGACCTGACAAAAAAGATTTTGCCTGTTATGCCGGTTATAGCAGTGTTGATGATCGTTATGATCGTGGCTTCAATTATTGGAGCAGGAAGAGAATCTATTATATCTGGTGGTATTACATTATTCGCTTCCGTATTTTCATTGCATCTATTTGGATTCTTATTTGGTTACCTGCTTGCACGCTTATTCAAAAGCAATGATATCGTAGCCAAAACAATTTCGATCGAAGTTGGAATGCAAAATTCGGGGCTTGGAGTTGTATTGGCGCGTCAAAATTTCTCTAGTCCATTGGTTGCAATTCCTTCTGCAATATCCAGTCTGTTTCACTCGCTTATTGCGAGCGCTCTTGCAGGTTGGTGGAGAAAGAAAAGAGGACTTACTTGACACCACTATCGAAATGATTATGTTTTGTTGCTATGTTATCTTTCCTATTTTAATTGGAAAAATCATCGGAACTTTATTTTTGTAGTTAATATATTCATCACCAAAGTCCTGCAATAATCTCTTCTCTTCAATTGCCTTTAAATAGAATCTTGCCATTACAAGGAGGAATATAAGGGTTATGAAAGAAGTTGGTGAAAGCATGAAAATTGAAATAGCAAAGTATACACAGAATGCTCCAAACATCATCGGATTTCTACAGTAACGGTATGGACCAATGGTTACTAATCTTTTTGTTCTTGGACTTATAGCAATGTTAAATCCATCCGCAGGTCCAACTTTGCCAATTTTGAGCAATGCAATGTTTGACCAGATTGCGAATATTATTCCTAAGATAAATAATGGAAGTATTATAATGAGCCTAAGTAAAATGTTATCACTAATATCTGTTCGAAACAATGGATCGTTCAATGATAATTTAATTAGTCCATAAGGTGCTAGAATTACAAATATAGTTATACCAATAATGTAACCCAAAATATGTCTAACGATATTCATTTATCTGTTTTTCTTGAGGTCTCGTTAGCACTTTTAGAGGTCGATGATATTTTTAGGTGCAAAGTTTGTATCCATGGTCCAAATGATTGCCTTGCCATTTTTTAATTGGAATACTTTGAATGTCGAGTAAAAATCTGAAAGTTGTCCGGATTCTCTCCACGGTTTAAGAAATGTTCTGGAAGGATGAGCAGATATTTCATCTTTTAATCTTATGTCCTCAATCTCTTCCAGTTTTCCGGCAACTCGTACCTGTATATTGTTCTTAAAATCATTAAAGCATAATTCAGCATTCGGATTTTCTTTAATTTGCTTGTAAAGATCTTTCATAGAACCTGTATGAAAAATAATTCCATTTTCATCAGCTTTATAAAGAAGTAAAGCTCTACATCGTGGTTGATTACCTTCAACGGTCGCAAGGTGAAAAACTGGATTATTTCTCATCAATTCGAATATTTGTTCTTTCGTCATTTGATCTCCTGTATAGTTAGAAAATAGTTGATTTTGTTTAAGTGATACTTATTCGGTTAACTTTTTGGGTACAAGTTTTATATTGAGTTTTATCAATCTGTTAGGTTTTATCTCGATGTCGGGAATTATTTTTTCGTAATATCCCACGCAAAATATTTGAAGTGTGTAAGTTCCAGGTGACAGATTCATTATGTCGAATTGTCCATATAAATCTGTAACTGTACCTTGCGGATTTGAAGCAACTACAACATTTGCACCTCGAATAGGCTTGTTGGTATATGCATTAGAAATTTTTCCGGTAATAATGCAATCTTCTCTTAACTTCAAGCTATCTTTTATAATTATCTCATCCTTTATTTCGATTGTATCTTTTTTATCTGATCTTTCTGATACCGTATAGCAGCCTGAGAGTGTTACTAACAATAAAACTGAAAGGATGAAAACTATTTTATGCAGCTTAAGCATGATTTTTGGTTAAAATTCTAACTTAATATATTTATGAATTTTTTTCTAATAAAACAAAAAGTGAAGTTTAACAATATGGTTTTTGATTTAATGTACAGATATGTGATAGTTTGATTGACCTTTTACATTATCACAAGTAACAATCGAGTTAAAACAAATTATTTTTCAATCACTTTTACAATTCTCTCTTCCAAAGTTATGTTAAAGTCTAAATATTCAAATGGGTTAAACCTAATTCGTGGAATTTTTTTAGAAGAAATTTTTTCTGAGGTATCCTGGTTGTTTTTTTGGATGCATGTGGTGCGGTTGTAATTATTTGAGTGAAGCATGAAGATAACCTCAGGAACCAAAGGGTAACTAAGGCTGTGCCTTTCCTCCTTGTAATTCTATGCTTCCAAATCCAATCTTGATAGAATCTTGAATTTCAAAGACAACTTACGTAACTATTTCATCCAGTAACTGGGTTATTTTTCCGGAATTTCTTGCTTGGTTGCTTTTTTGTAATCTTTTGGGACCACAAATTCACTTAACGGAATATCCTTCTTTTCGACTTTGGTAACCGTCATTGTTACTTTATCGAATATCGTTTGAATAGGGAATCCCTCAATCTTGTTCATGGCATCAGATATTTTCTTCATTTTGGGCATCTGGTTCATGAATCTTTTGTTAAACTTCTTCATATCTTTTTCCATAACGCTGTATTCTGGGACTTTTGTAGTAGTCCATACTATGCCAGTTTCTTTACCGTTTTCTTTTATTATATATTTTGTGCAGGGGAAACCACTTATTGACTTCTTTTCTGATGTTTTAACGACTTCAATTTTTTCTTCTTTTTCTTCGCCCATATTACCCATCATCTTTTCCATCATTTTCCGTTGTTCTGGTGGCAAGTCTTTCATTTGTTTTTTCATTTGCTCCATCTGTTGAATTGCATATTTATTAGCAGCTTCCAATTCGTCGAACGTCATTTCTGTATATTCTTTTTTCTCATTGTCCAGAGCGTAGATTTTTTCTTGATCAAACCTGTAAATGATAGCCTGTTTTTCAAATGACTGTTTAAACATATTTTTTCTATAACTCACGGTGGAGTTAATTTCTTTTCCATTTTCTGTCTTCATAGTACTTTCCCAATATAATCCCTGTGCATAAGATTGTAATGAAAGTAATATTAGAACAATGGTGGATACGAAATATTTTGTTAATCTCATTGTAATTCCTTTCTTTATTTTGGTTGATTGTTAGTTGATAATCAATTTATTGAAATTCATTTTTACTTACAAATTTTTTCACTCAATCCATTTTGTGCCACATAATTCCTTAAATGAACAATATCTGCAGCTCTTATATGGGTCGGTCGGTGGTAAGAAAGGATGTGAAGCATCTCTTATTTCAGAAATCAATCGTTCGATTATGGTTTTGATTAATCCAAACTTTTCTGCTCGTTCCAAATCGTCTTCAATAAAATAAACCTCACTTTTTTCGTTAAGATTGACGTTGCCGAGGTACAGATAGGCAGGACTGATGTTTTGAATATCGAGTTTTGATTCTAAACTGTACAGTAATAAGTATAAGGGCAATTGTAATGATGTTATTGCTTTGCTCCAGCTTTCACGGTCATTGATGTCTAACTTGTTAAAATTTATGATTGATTTTCTTTGATTACTGCTTGTTTTGTAATCGAGTATTATGATTTTTCCGTTTCGCTTTTCGACTCTATCCAGTTTTCCGTAGAAAAGGGTGTCAGATGTTCCAACTGTTATCTCCTTTTCCAGGTATTTTATGGTTGTTTTTTTCTTCTCTATTATTGGAATTTGATAATGGATTAGCATATTGCTTAACTGTCTTTTTATCTGTCTCTTTAATAAATACGCAGATACGTTTGGTTGAGTGCCAAATTCACATGCGAAAGTATTGTCAATTAACGAGTTTAATTGTTCTATATTTAGATAATCTCGTTTCAATTCCTTGTCTTTTAATGGTTCAAAGAATTCTTTTAGAATTTTATGTACGAGCGTACCAATATCCTTTTGCTCAATTTCTTCGCTAATCTCTTCCTTCTCTTTCAGCTTTAATACATATTTATAGTAAAATTGAAGCTGGCAATTTAGATATGTGTCTAATGCAGAAGCACTAAAAGTAAGTCCATTGATTATGCCGAGCGATTTGCTGGATTTTGGTATGGGAACAATTTGATTGCCTGTAAGTTTAACATTGTATCTTATTGTTTCTATATAACCATTGATTGATTCTACTTTGTCTCTTTTTTGCTTTTCCCATAGTAGTTGTTCAACAAATCTGCTTTTCTCGCTTCTCTCAGATTCTTCAAAGAAAATGAATACGCGTTTTGCGCCGTTTATTAGAAGATTAAAATAATACTTACTCAGTTCATTTCTTTGCCTTATGGTTTCCATACCAAGTTTTTCTCGAATTGCTTGAGGAATCAGGGCATAGTCGTCGGATTTTCCCGGTATAATATGATCATTTGCACTGAGCAGATAAACGTTCTCAAAACGCAATCCACGCGTTTCGAGTAAGCCTAATACTTGTAAACCATGCAAAGGTGTTCCTGGAAAAGGTACCGTTTGACTTGCAAGGTAGTGACGAATGAAATTGAAATAGCCTTTTATATTTTCGAATGAAATGCCTCCAGCTATTGAGTTGCTTAATTGTTCAAAAGTTTGTATTAGAGCTTCAGCGTAAGGCTGGAATAAAGGATGCAGTTTTGCTGTACTGTGTGTATATATGTAATCAATTATATCATTAACACTGGTTGCAAATTCATTGAGTGTGTGTATGTTCTCAAGTCTGCAAATTAAATTTGAATGTATATTCTTTAAATGTTCCTTTAAGTTTTCGGCAGTTACTATTTCTTCTTCGGAGGCGATATAAGCAACAGAAGTAAATATTTCATCGAGAGATTCTATTTCTTCAAGTTTGATCAATGTTTTGTGTGAGCGTTCTGTTAATGCAATTTCAATTGCATGAAATAACATTCTTGTAACGTCAGTTCTGTTTCCATATCGAATGTTCTTGGTATATGGATGAAGAACAAATTTTATGTAAGGGGGAATAGAATAATAATCGTTTTCTTTTGTTGATACAAGTTCCAGCAAGTTGTGTAAGAATCCATATAATGGTGTTCGAGTAACCGGATACCCAAGTGCAATGTTGTAGTCTTCACGCTCCAGCAATGTTAACGTATGATGCAGAACAGGGAATAATGTGTCTGCGGATGGCATTACGATTACTGAGCGTTCATCGGGTTTGCCTTTTTCTTTAATTTCATTATCCAAGATTGCTGAAAGCGCAAATACTTGGCCATGTGTATCCGGTGATTTGATGAAGTGAAATTCAGGTTCTTGGGAAACTTCTTCCAGAGCATCTCTTTGATAAATAAATTTTACGTTCGGAAGATTTGAAAGCCAATCCATTATAGTTTTTTCGGCTTTTGTATATTTATAAAAGCCTGCAAGGATGATTTCCTTATATTCACTCAAAGTTACATCTTTTATGTTTTCCGCAACGTACCTGTATTGTAAAGATCGGGTTGAATAGCCCTTTTCTTTCAGGACTTTATAAAATCTTCTGTAATACTCTGGTATGGTAAATAATTTACTGAATGCCAGATTAGCGAGGTTTTCTTTAATCTCTTTTTCGGTTAGCATCGTCAGATGCAGATCTTCTATTTCATTGTAAAGTTTAATTCCAACTGGAATGAATGAATCGAATGTTGCAAAATGATTGTCTCCGATTTTTTCTTCCAGTTCGGTATGAATCCTGTACAGCAGGTAGACCGCATCAATTGTTTCGAGTTTCCTTTGTTTGCTTTTTGATATAGATTCGAATAGTTCTTGGATAAAGTCATCGATTGAGAAAATTCTTGGCGGTATGTAACATTGCTTCAATCTGTGTGCAATTTCTTTTCTCAGAAAATGAGCAGGGCGTCTTCCAGGGAAAACTACTATATAATTTGAAAAATCTCTATTTTCAGAATCCAGCTGATCTGCTACAACTTCAATTAAATTGTCTTTCGGGTATGTTATGATTACGTTACTCATTATACTTCTATTACATTCTTGTTCTCAATGAATGCAAGTAGTCCTTTAATTTTGAAGCCAGGGTAGTAATTCTTAATAATTTCTTTGTATGTATTGATTTGCTGGCGATAATCTTCATTATATTCGCCTGTTTTAAAGTCAACCACGGTAATTTCTTCATTATCAATAATGACCCGATCCATACGATGGAGCCGTCCATTTGAATCCACAAATTCCTGCTCATTCATTATTTTTCTACCTTGTTGCCGTGAAAAAATGGGTCGAATTGTTTCTGAATTGATAAATTCTATTAAAAGCGTTTTCATTTTTTCAATCTCTTTTTCACTTAATGCGTCCTCCAATTCTGCAAATATTTTGTCGATTAAAGATTCAGCATTTACGTCTATGTATTCTATCTTTGCCAGTAACTTATGTATAATCTCTCCACGTTTTCGTTCAGCCAAATTGAGTGTCTGGGATGCTCTGATTTCAACCGGCAATCTTTTAACAGGGTGATGTAGCATCGCTAAAGTTTCAGGAGGAAATTTGCCCTTTTCTACGGCTGGCTTTGTTGATGGTTCATATCCCTTATCTGGAATAAGACTCGACGGAATGCCATTGTCTTTTTGTTTTATGCTAACAATGTACATTTCTTCTCCAGCTCGTGTAAAAGCCACATATAACCTATTTAAAGTGTCAACATCATTTTCCAGTTTCATTTGATAGTAAAATTCACTGAGCTCGTTATTAAGTTCGGCGTAATCTTTTGTTAAATGCAAAAGATAGCAGCCAGATTCACTTTCCGCTACAAATTTATTTCTTGACGGAATTCTTGAATCGTACAAAACAACAATTACGACTCTGTTTCCTAATCCTTTTGCTTTGTGTATGGTCATAATGGACACTGCATTTTCCTCCTTTGGAATGGCAATGTCCCACTCGGAGCCTTGTTCTTCATCTTCTGCAAAAACTAAAAAATCCTTGATTGTGTTTATGCCAAGATCTTCAAAGCTTTTTATTACTTCCAGAATTTTTATGAGCACGGCTTGCTGATCTCTTAAAATATTCAGCAGATCAAATTGCTTATAGATTTCTGAAAGCAGGTCGTATAAGGGTAAGTAACCAACAACATTGAAGAGTGCTTCGAAATATTTTTGCCATAATGTTGGGAACTTTTTTCTGAAGTTTGTATATAATGGAGATTCCTGCGATCTTGTTTCTAATATAAACTCTACTATATCATTTTCCAAGTTGATATTTTCCGTTTTTCTGGTGATTTGTTTAAATGTGTCGCTTAAAATAAAAGTGGCGAAAGCAAGGTTATCCATTGGGGAGTCGAGAAATCTGATTAACGATAATATATCGGAAGTGACAGGTTGTTTGCGAATATCCAGACTACTATGTGATATGAACTTGATATTTGCTTCGCTTAGCCATTGACTAATTTCTATAACCTCATCGTTTTTTGACGCAAGAATTGTTATTTCTTTATAATTATATCCCCTTTTTATACAATCATTTATTATGTTTATTATTTTTTCTCTTTCAGGGTGTTCTTCTTGTTGCTCAGCAAAAGTAACTTCTACGTATCCTTTATTCTTGAATTCTTCTTTTACTTCTTGTTGAAATGTGGAAAGTCCACTTACTTTAGGTGCATCACCTCCAATTACCTTCGGGACAATCTCATGAAAAACTTTCTTACCGAAATCAACAACTTTTTCAAAACTCCTGTGATTTATGTGCAGCTCTATTACCTTTGGTGGAGCTGAAGGGAACTCTACTTGTTCCATCAATCTCTTCATTATTTTCCAATCAGCCTGCCGGAATGTAAAAATGGACTGTTTCGTATCACCCACTATGAAAAGGCTTCCGTCTTTTCCAAGTGCTTCTTCGAGCAAAGGTTTTAATGTTTGCCATTGTGCTGGTGAGGTATCCTGGAATTCGTCGATCAGGTAATGATATATTTGATCGCCGAGGTACGGATAAATTTGTGGCAGAATTTCCTTTGATATGTTATTCCTGAGCAATCTGCTAATATCGGCAAGTGATATTTTTGATTCCTGCCGCATAGTTGTTTCGATTGTGGATTTTAATAAGCGGTAAACTTCTACGAATGGTTGGTAGTAAATGTGAGCTTTAAGCCATGCGTATTCAGAGCTAAGCGATTGTATTTTTTTCTGGAATGAAAGGAATGTTTGTATCCATTGGCTGTATTTTTCTATCGATTTTGTTTTTCCCTTATTCACAGGTTTATCGAAACTGCATTTTATCAATTCATCTATATTTTGATTTTCGGTACATTGTATAAACTTTTCGAATCTTTTACTTATTTCGAGTTCCGATTGACGCACTGAATCGACATATTCTTTTGCCGTGTATAAAATTTGACTTTTAAGCTCTCCTATTCGTTTTTCCCACTCTTGTTCGATAGTTATTTCTCTGGATTGAGCATTTAGAAGTGAGTAAAAGTTCCGAATTTCCTTTTTTAGCTTTTGATATGGATCCCAGATATAACTTGACGTTGTGGTTTGAGTTTGAACCAATATATCGATGGTTTTTTCGAATAAGGATTGCATTTGTGGAGAAGATTCTATTTGTCTGGCAAACTCGTCGAAAGCAGCATCCAAAATTTGATTGTTTTCTGTGTGAATCTCTGTGTTTGGTGGGAATCCGAATTCAAGTGCTGAGGCTTTGAAGATGCGCGTTATAAAGCTATCTATAGTTTGAACCTGAAATGAAGAATAATCATCCAGTATTGTATTGATAAGTTTTTCCGCACGTTCTTGAAGATTGCTAATATCATTTTCAATAATGGATTGCATTTCAGATACAATATCTTTACTGCCAAAATAAAGGGCCTTAAGATCTTGCAGTACTCGCCGACGCATTTCGTTAGCAGCATTATTTGTAAATGTTATAGCGAGTATGTTTGTTAATTTATTGTTGGGTACTCTGCTGGAAAGGAGTAGCTGAAGGAGCCTCTTAACAAGTGTATGCGTTTTTCCTGAACCAGCCGAAGCTGAATAGATGAGAAAATGTGGAAATCGGAGGTCAGTGTCTTTAATCAGATTTTGTTTCACATTGTATTTATAAAAATGTTTTTATTCGGAATTTTATGTCCCGTTTTCTAAAAGTTACATAAAAATGATTTAAGAAATATCATGGCCTAATTCATCATATGAGAAGGCTTTTCATGAAACAATAATTCTCAGATTTTCATTACCGGCGCTTTCTACGGATCAGCCATCGATGCAATGCTTTGTTATTTGCCACAAGCGAACTTCTCATAATATATGTTCGAAACATCTGAAAAAATCTTTCATTATAGTCATTGGAGGAGTCCCGAGGGGACAAGTAAGCAATTTCTCAAATCCAGATAAAGTAATGAGATTGCTTTTCCCCCCTGCGGCGTATTGCAATGACAATCAAGTTTTGATATTTCAGAAGTCTTTATTCAATATATTTTTGAAAAATATCTCTAAAACGAATCTCCATTTGCTCAGTTGAGTTTACTTTTTTCTTTGTTGTTTCTTTTTAGCTTTGTCTTTTTTGTGTGAATCAAGCGAGTCCATAATGGATTCTGCAACTTCAACTCCAAGTCCTACGCCTAATCCCAGCCACAATCCATCAAGAAAGTTGCTCTGGAAGAGTTTTGGTGGCATTGCTGCTACATTTGTGAGAATACCTGCCAGAAGGGTTAGCATTACAAAGAGTGCAGCATAGAAAACTCCGACGAAAGTAAATTTCCATTGTCTTAAGTTTGCCATTTTCCGTTCAAATAAAAATGCAATGAGAATAACTGAAAGGCATACTCCTAAAGACCAGATGACTGAATTTGTAATGGGCATCCAGAAGCTAGCTATAATCAAAAGCACCACGCCAGTTGCAAGTCCAGCAGTTATTGCTTCTGAAAGTCCTCTGATATGATAGAAAGCGAATATGAAAGATGTGCAAATGCCATACAGGATAAAGTAAGCAAACCCGGGCGATTGTAATTCAAAGATATCCATACCATAGGTCATTAACCCTGCAATTAAGCTGCCGATAAATCCTATAGTTGTAATGAATATTATTTTCCATGCCTGTTTCATGAAGTTTTTCATTTTTTCACCCTTTCTTTTTAAGTTGTGTTTTTATGATCATTTAATAAATCTTGTTAATTTTTATTCCTTTTCAAGTTGCTCGAAATACTTTCTAATAAGTTCCTGATAATCTTTTGTATATCCTTGTTCGATTGACTTCAGGATTTCTTCTCTCAATTTGTTTCTACCTTCCATTACATCAGGGGTCAGCTCAGCTGGACTTTGCTGATAGACAGGTTTTCCTGTTTCTGCTTTGCGTCTTTTTTCATAATCTCTCTCGTGAATTGATTTTGATGCATCAAGAAGACGCGAAAGTATTCTTTCCTGTTTTCTTAGAGTTTCGGAGTTTATTTTGTTTTCTTCAAGACCTTTTACCACTTCTTTCATGTCGTCAACAATCTTTTGCAGATCGCCAAGAATTCTTTGCCTTTCTGCACTTTGTTGTGCCTCGCGATTTAGTTCTTCCAGAGATTTTTGTATTGCAGATTGTTCGCGTGCCAGCCGCGCTGCTTCCGCAGCTTGTTCCTGGGACATTGTTTGAATTTGTTGAGTCTGAATATTAATTGCCATCTGCCGATCTGCCATCATTTTCAATTGTTGCATAAGACTCCCAATACCGGTCCCACCGCCCTGCATCATAGATTGCAAAGTATTTTGCACACTAATCGCAGCTCTGTTTAATGCGGACATAGCTTGTTCCTGTTCTTGAGAAGCATATATGCCATTTCTGATATCAAGGGCAATCATTGCTTCGTTCATATGCTTTAGAGCTTCGTTGATATTTCTCGCTATTTCAGGAGTGATTGCGAAAGATTTTTTTGAAAGTTCTATTAGATTTTTTACTACATTGTTCAAGTCGTTTATGGTTTTTAGCTGGTCTTGAGCGTTCTGACGCAATTGCGGAGAATTAGCAGGAGCCGAGCGCGATTGGTTCTTGAGATCTTCCTGCTTCTTTGATACCTCCAAAAGGTCGTTGATGGTTTTACGAAGTTGATTTATGATAAACTGTGCTTGCTGTTGTAGCATTTGTTGTTGAATTGCGTCAATTTTTTGTGAAAATGACTGAAGCATTTGAATTGTGTTTTGTTGAATCTGTTGAGCCTGCTGCATGTTGCCTGCCTGCATAAGTTGAGAAGTGTTCTGCATCTGCTCATTTAGATTATTCTGTCGTAATTGTTCCAGCGACTTTCTTAGCTCCTCCACAGGCATTTCAGCAAAAAATTCTTCCATTCTTTGTACCAATTCCTGTGCTTCTTTTTCAAGAGCCTTTTCCATCTTAGCTAAATCCGACTGCCTTTTTGCCAGCTCGTTCTGTTTCTGAGGATCAGAAGGTGATTTTGCAGTTTCCTCCGCCAGTTCCTTTTGTGCTTTTTCGAGTTCACTTGCTCTTTTCCTGAGTTCATCCAGCTTGTATTCGATCTGAATACGCTTAAGTAGATCAATTGTTCGCTCGATGCTTTGTCTGAAAAGTTCTTCGGAGAATGTTATTTTTTCCATCATTTGTTGGAGCTGTTCTTTGCTTATGCTGGGCATTCTTTGTTGAAGCTGGTTCAGCAGATTTTGCAGTTCATCTGAATTTATTTGTTCAAGTAATTGTTGTAATTCAAGATATTTTTCTAATGTTTCCTGTGAAAGTACAGTCTGTTGTTGAGATTTTTGTATTATGTTGTCTATTCGTTTCTGTGCATCATCAAGTTTTTTTTGAAGTTCCTCGTAGCGTTTTGCCATTTCCTGTGCTTTCTTCTGAGTTTGCCAGTCAGGGTCCTTGTCCTTTTTTAATTCACGCTTTATAGATTCTATTTCTTGTTTTAATTCTCTGGCATATTCGTACGATTCCTTAAGATTTTCGAGTGTCTGCTCATGTTCCTTATCAATATCTGCAAATACTTCTTCTATTGACGGAAGTCTTAGCAGATAAGTCTGGCTTCGAGCACTTTTTGGGCCTTTGATAATATCATTGTCAAATATTTCTGCATAGTATTCCAGAACATCTTCGGGCACAAGATTGAGATTTTTGAGATTCCATAAATAGCTTATTTCAACTTTTTCCCCTGTTTGAGCGGAAAATGGAATTTGAATATAAGTGTATTCTTTATGAGGCTTCTCATATCTGGATTTGACTAATCTGTGTGCAAGTTGTAATTTAGTGAATCCGAAATCATCCTTAGCTTCGATTAATACAGGTAACGATTCATTGCCAGCCACGTCAATGTCTTTTCCAGGCTGTAATATGCTTACTGATGGATACTCATCTTGAATTACTTTGAGTTTGTAGGTTACAGGATCAAGATTGGTCAATTCTTGTTTGTCTACTAATTCTACATGATATGTATTATCTGAGGTTAGGGTAAAGGAAGCCCGGAATTTCTCTCCGTCTATTTCCATCGGAATTGATATGTTATTGCCGAACTTTAGTGATGCAGATTTCAACTCCTTGCTGGCTAAACCGTTGATTATAATTTTAGTGCCAGCAAGAGCTCTAACATCGCCAATAAAATCGTCCAGAGTTTTAGGTGGCAATTTGGTGTAGTTCGGATATTCAAGCTTTATTCTGAATGCTCGAATTACCGGACGATCAAGTACAGTAAGGTAATAATGGTCACTTTCGTCTTTAGAGATTTTTGCAAAGTATTCTATTGGATTGCGAATGTTAAAAAGTGTCGTTCGGAATACATTATTCGAATCATACCTGAGTTTTATTTCCTCGAAATTTTCCTGCGGTTCTTGTCTGATAAAGAGGCTGATTTTTTCCACTTTGTTAAATACTGTGCCTTCACGAGGAATTGCTTTAATGAGAACTTCGACATTTTCACCTTTCACAATCACTTTATTTCCTGGACTTATCTGGAAGGTAAAATCTGCAGGACGCAAAAATTCCTGATTGAAATTTGTCAACCTGTAAAGGGAATTTGAAAATGAGCTAGGAAAAAAGATATACAATAGTATAAAAAGTGAGCAAATAATTATGGAAAATTTTCTTGTTTTGCGAATCCTTGAAGTGTCCACTATTCCCGTAAAATCAAGACTTTCAATTTCCTGAGCAAAAGTTCTTAGCGATTCATTAATTAGTTCTTCTGAGTAAATTTTTGATATGGTTGGAAGATTTTCGCCAAGCTGTAATGCGTTTAGCAATCTGTCCTGTATGTTAGGATATGATTTTCCCACCTGTTTTGCTAACTCAACTGCGGTATATGATTCAATTATCCCGTACAATTTTAGCAAGTTTCTTAACACGTACCAGTAAAACGCAATGGTCGATGTTGCAATGAAGATGATGACCATTATTGTTCTTGCTGTTTTGTTTAGCTGGAATAAGATATCAATTGTGATGAATGTAAGTGAAATTAATAGAATGATTGAGAGCGATAAATATGTGCCAGAAATCAGATCTGTGTAATTTTGTTTTTTTTGTACGGTGAATAGTTTATGTTTAATAAATTCTAAAGGAGTTTTAGTCTGCATTTTTAAGATTGTATTTTAATTTGTAAGAGCCCAGACGACAATGTTGGTCCCGAATTTTAATGCTTCCTGTCTTACCGGTTCTGGATCGCCATGTATTTCTGGGTCGCACCATCCATCGCTCGGATTTGATTCGTAAGTATAATATACAACAAGTCTGCCTTTGTAAAAAATGCCAAAGCCTTGTGGAGGTTTTCCATCATGTTTGTGGGTTTTGGGAACCCCGTTTGGAAAATCAAAATGGCAATGATAAAGTCCGTAGCTAAACGGTAGTTCAACGAGCTCTTGATCTGGGAACACTTTTTTTATTTCTCTCCTAAATGCTTTATCCATTCCGTAATCATCGTCAGCATAAAGGAATCCGCCCTTGAGCAGGTATGTGCGGAGTCGCTGTACTTCATAGTCCGAAAAGCTGATATTTCCATGTCCTGTCATGAAAAGCATTGGATAAGTGAATAGTTTATCGCTTGAAAGATCCACGTATTCATATTTTGGGTCGCAATCGATATTTGTATTTTCCTGGACGAATTTCAGTAAGTTTACTTCCGCTTGTGGGTCGTTGTACCAATCTCCACCCCCACTATATTTTAAACGTGCAATACGAAACTGGCTTTCGATTCTAATTTGAGATAGAACAGGTACAAATAAGACAGTAATTAATAGAATGCCAGTTAGTATTTTCCTCAAACTCGAGTTTTTGCTCATTTTTGAAAAAGTTTTTTCTATATTGCAATTATTAAACTAATGTAGAAAAGAACGTAGATATAATCAATGTATGATTTTTATATTTAATTTGACTCTAATATGCATTCTCCCTATGTTCTTAATATAGTTTAGAAAAAAGCATATCTTCAAGAGGTGTATTATGAATCGGTTGAAATATGTATCAATTTGCTTCGTGGTTTTGCTTGTTCTACTTACCTGCTGCAACTCTGAAGATCGTCAGCCTGCTGTTGCTGGACAGTTTTACCCGGGAAATGCGAATGAGCTTAGCTCAGCCTTGTCAATGTTTTTTTCGAAAGCCGTTAAATCGAAGCAGATAAAGGATGTTTTGGCAGTAATAGTTCCACATGCAGGATATGTATTTTCAGGTGAAGTAGCTGCATCTGCGTTTAATCAATTAGACTCAAACAGGAAGTACGAAAATGTTTTTGTAATAGGATCGAGTCATTATATGGCATTCGATGGAGCTTCAATATATGTAAGAGGGGATTTTATCACTCCATTGGGAAAGGTAAAAGTGAACAAAGACTTGGGAAATGAACTTATTAAAAAACATAGTGTGTTTACGGATCGTGTTGATGCACATTTAAGAGAACATAGCCTTGAAGTACAGCTGCCTTTTCTTCAATACATTCTTAAAAAAGACTTTAAAATTATACCTATCGTTATCGGAACACAATCGCCCGAGATTTGTAAACGGATTGCAGAGGCTTTGAAACCTTTTTTCAACACAAAAAACCTTTTTGTAATTAGCACGGATTTTTCTCACTATCCAAAGTATGATGACGCAATAAAAGTTGATAAAGCGGTTGCAGATGCGATAATCTCGAATTCTTCCGATAAGTTCATGAAAACCATTATAGAATATGAGAGGAAAGGCATTTATAATTTGCAAACATGTGTTTGCGGATGGACAAGCGTGCTTACACTATTATATATTACTGAAAATGATTCGAAGGTCAGATATACCCACATACAATACAAAAATTCAGGGGATGTAGACTACTATGGCGATAAAGATAGGGTTGTGGGGTATAATGCAATATGCGTTTCTATTGAAGAATCAAAATCCAGAACAGAATTTAATTTAAATGAAAAGGATAAGAAAGATTTATTGCGAATTGCCCGTAATACCATAGTGGAGTATATCAATAATGGTAAGATTGCAGAGATTGATGAGGGGAAATTATCGTCTGCAGTTAAAGCAAAGTGTGGAACCTTTGTGACTCTGCATAAGCATGGACAATTACGAGGATGTATAGGAAGATTTGATGCAGATGAACCGTTATATAAAGTTGTTCAGCGAATGGCAATAGCGTCTGCAACTCAGGATTTCAGATTTAGTCCTGTTACATCTGAAGAAATACCTGAGCTTGAAATTGAGATTTCGGTTTTAACTCCAATGCGACGAATTAGTTCTATCGATGAAATTCAATTAGGAAAACATGGAATATATATAAAGAAGGGGAATCGTGCAGGAACTTTCTTACCTCAAGTTGCCACGGAAACGGGATGGACGAAGGAAGAATTTCTGGGACATTGTGCCCGCGACAAAGCAGGTATAGGATGGGATGGCTGGAAGGATGCTGAAATATATATCTATGAGGCACTTGTGTTCAGTGAGAAAGAGTTGGGGATAAAGTAAGATTATTTAATAAGAATATTCATTCAGATTCGTTAAAGTTCTTCCAATTTGCATGAATTTTGCCTTAATTTTGATTTATGTTTAGAAAGATGGAGTTCATTGTTTAATAAATATAATCGTGTTTGTGAAAAATTTGCTTTCATCTTGATTTCTAATGGCTTTTGTTATTATTTTTTTACTCTAATTCCTAAAATCGAATGTTATACTCCAACTGTTTATCATGTGCAGTGCGAAATAAAGCAAATTCTGGTTATGAATGTTTTAGTTTGTTCAATACCGAGTAATGTGTCAAACGGACAATTTTGTGCCAAAATAGGGTTTTTTTATTTTCTTTTCATGTAAAAAAAGTTTAGATTAACTGGAAACTATCTGAAAAAGGATACGTCTTATTTAATGTTAGTATGGAACATTCACGAGACAATTCAAACGGGAAAAACCAACCGAGGATCGGTAAATACAGGTGGATTATCCTATCACTTGTATTTTTTGCCACGACGATAAATTATCTAGATCGTCAGGTGATAAGTCTTCTAAAAGATGACTATCTGCAACCAGTTTTTGGTTGGACGGAATCTGATTATGGTTTAGTAGTAGGGGTTTTCCAGCTTAGCTATGCTGTAGGTATGCTATGTGTTGGGCGGTTTGTTGATAAAATAGGAACTAAGCTAGGTTATGCTATATCGTTAACAGTCTGGAGTTTAGCTGCTATAGGACATGCTTTTGCAAGGAGAACAATTGATTTTGCTGTTGCCCGTGGTTTACTTGGTGTAAGTGAAGCAGGTAATTTTCCAGCTGCAGTAAAGAGTGTTGCAGAATGGTTTCCCAAAAAGGAAAGAGCTTTAGCAACTGGCATATTTAACTCAGGCACTAACATAGGCGCAATTTTGGCACCTCTTACAGTTCCACTAATGGCAGTTTCGTGGGGATGGCAATGGGCTTTTATAGTTACAGGTGCCATAGGATTTATCTGGCTAATATTTTGGATGCTAATTTATGAAATACCGTCAAATCAAAAGCGATTAAGTAAAGAAGAATTTGATTATATACACAGTGATAAAGATGAAGTTATTGAAGAAACAGGCGAATCCAGAAAAGTAAGCTGGTTGACAGTTCTTGGAAAGAGACAGGCATGGGCTTTTGCGGTGGGAAAGTTTATTACAGATCCAGTTTGGTGGTTTTACTTGTTTTGGTTACCTTCTTTTTTATACAGCCAGTATGGGATATCCAAAACAGGTCTTGCATTACCGATTGCTTTGGTATTTTGTATAACGACAGTAGGTAGTATTTTTGGTGGATGGCTTTCAGGCTACTTTATTAAGAAAGGGTGGGTTGTTAATAAAGCTCGTCGAGTATCAATGCTTGTATTTGCTTTGTTGCCATTACCTGTAGTTTTTGCTCAGGCGCTTGGTCAGTATAGCATGTGGTTTGCAGTTCTAATAGTTGGTATTGCTGCAGCTGCGCACCAGGCGTGGGGTGCGAATTTGATGACAACAGTTTCTGATATGTTTCCTAAACATGCAGTAGCTTCTGTAATGGGTCTAGGTGGTATGGTTGGAGGCATTAGTGGGTTCTTAATGTCTCAGGGTGTAGGTTGGTTGCTTGATTATTATAGGAATAATAATTCAATTGAAACGGGTTACTACGTAATATTTCTTTTATGTGGAACAGCATATATCATAGCATGGACGCTTTTCAATATATTAGCACCCAAAATGAAGAGGGTAGAATTTTAAATTTTATAATTTATGGCTGAATATAAATTACATCCCGATAGGTTTTTTGATCCTGATCCCGTTGTTCGTAATTATGCGAGGGAAATTTATGAAACGATAAAAGATCTGCCTATAGTAAGTCCACATGGTCATGTTGACCCGAGACTTTTCTCGGAAAACAAACCATTTCCTAATCCTTCGCAATTATTCCTAATTCCGGATCACTATCTATTCAGGATGTTGTATTCTCAAGGTATCAAGCTTGAATCACTGGGTATCCCGACAATTGATGGGACTGAGGTGGAAAAAGATGCGAGGAAGATTTGGCAAATTTTTGCTGAGCATTATTATTTATTTAATGGTACTCCTTCTGGAGTATGGCTGGATTATGAGTTCAACATAATTTTTGGAATAAAAGAGAAGTTGAATGGAGAAAATGCGCTAAGAATATATGATGAACTTGAAGAAAAATTGAAATCGGCAGAGTATTTACCACGAGCTCTATTCAAAAAGTTCAATATAGAAGTTTTAACGACTACAGATGCCCCAGCGGATACACTTGAACACCATAAGAAGATTAGAGAATCAGGATGGAATGGTAGAATTTTGCCGTGTTTCCGTCCGGATGGAGTTACGGATCTTATGACAAAGAACTGGAGACAGAATATAATTGCACTCGGAGAAAGTGCGGGGATTGAAATTGATTCTTATGATGCATATATAACTGCACTCGAAAAGAGACGAAAGTATTTTATAGAAATGGGTGCTACTTCGACTGACCATGGCGTTTATTCTTCCTATACTCATGAGTTAAAAATAAAGGAAGCAGAAAAAATATTTCAAAAAGCTTTGAAGGGCAAGGCAACCGAAGAAGATGCACGATTATTTACAGCTCATATGCTTATGGAAATGGCGAGAATGAGCAGTCAGGATGGATTAACTATGCAGATTCATGCGGGGTGCTATAGAAATCATAATCCATTTATTTACAATCGATTTGGTCCAGACAAGGGTGCTGATATACCAGTACAGACGGAATATACGCATAATTTAAAAGAGCTTCTTAATAAGTATGGAAATAGCACCGATTTTACAATAGTAGTATTTACTCTGGATGAAAGCACCTACTCACGTGAGCTCGCTCCGCTTGCAGGACATTATCCGGCAATGAAGTTGGGGCCTGCATGGTGGTTTCATGATAGTATTAATGGTATGATAAGATTTCGCCAGAGGATGACGGAAACAGCAGGGTTCTACAATACTGTAGGATTTATAGATGATACAAGAGCGTTTGCTTCCATTCCTGCTCGCCATGATGTTGCGCGGCGTGTAGACTCAAATTTTCTTGCTGGTATGGTGGCAAGGCATATGATATCTATGGAAGAAGCATTGATAATTGCGAGAGATTTAACATATAATCTGGCGAAAAAAGCATATAAATTATAATTAAATCAATTTAATAAAAAATATAAGGAAAAGTTCAATGAATAAATTAAAACAAATTATGTCTGGAATAGCTTGCATAGCTATAACATTGTTGTTTGTGATATTTGGTTCACTTGGCGCTTATAACCCCGAAGACGCCGGTGAGCAGTACGAAGTAGTTTATGCTACAAATAATTCAATTATACCTAATGAACCTATTGGGCAAGCCAAAGGAATTTTCCCTGGAAGGGTAGTTTGGGTGCATAACCCAGATGCTACTAATGAGAATTGTGTGCCTGATGATACTACGCATCCATGGTTTGCACCAGAAAATAATAATCAAGAAGTAATAGATGATATGGTTTCAAAGGCTCTTCAAGCTCTTACTGGACAAACCACAGATGGTGCAGCATGGGATACAATATTTAAATATCATAATAGTACTCGTGGAAAAGGTTCTGTAGGGTATTCACTTGGTGAGAATATTTTCATAAAGATAAATGTTGTAAGTTCCTGGAGTGGAAATTATAATTCTTCTGATTTATCAAAAGTTAAGAAAAGCTGGGGTGGTTTAAATCCCAATTACGCGGTAACAGAAACATCACCGGCTGTTGTATTGTCTGTGTTACGCCAGCTAGTTAATGTAGTGGGTGTTCCACAATCAAATATATATGTTGGGGATCCGTTAAGACATATTTTTAAAGAGTACTACGATATACTTCATTCTGAATTTCCTAATGTGCATTATCTCGATTACTCTTATAATACACTGGGTAGGGAGAAAGTAGTTAAAAGTAGTAATGCTATTATTTATTATTCGGATCATGGAACAATTCTAAGGCCTGATGTTTGGGATCCTAATCGTCCAGGAGGAACAACTCCGATATATCACGATACTTTATATACAATTCATGAAATAGCTGATTATGTGATAAATCTACCCGTGCTTAAAGGTCACAGACGAGCTGGAATGACGATGTTCGCAAAGAATAATTTTGGTTCACATACAAGAGCAGATGCATCACATTTACACAATGGATTAGTTGCTCCCATGGAAATGCAAAATGGTGTGACCAGAGGAGGCTATGGTTGGTACAGAGTGCAGGTAGATATCATGGCTCACTCTCTACTTGGAAAGAAGAATCTTCTTTATCTTATGGATGCACTCTGGACTACTGATTATGAACTTGATAAGCCATTAAAATGGCAGATGGAGCCATTTAATAATGATTATATGTCATCCATTTTTGCTTCCCTTGATCCTGTTGCAATAGAGTCAGTTGGTTATGACTTCCTGCGTTCTGAGTTTACTGCTGAACGCACGCCACCAGCTGGAACTTATGTCCAGATGGAAGGTGTAGATGATTATTTGCACCAGGCAGCCGATTCATCCAACTGGCCTGATGGTATTGTTTATGACCCCGATAGTACAGGAACACTTTTTGCAAGCCTGGGGGTTCATGAGCACTGGAATAATCCAACGGATAAACAATATACACGAAATCTTGGTACTGGTTCAGGAATAGAATTGTACAAAGTGACATCTGGAACAATTGTATATGAGCAACAAAAGTCTCAGCCTGTAAGTTTTGAATTGTACCAAAACTATCCAAATCCATTTAACTCAACTACGACAATACGATACTATCTACCTTCATATGAAAGAGTTAGGATTAAGGTTTATAACATAACTGGGCAAGAAATTGCAACTTTGATAGATGGAACAATCGGGCCTGGATATCATGAGGTGAAATGGAATGTTGAAGATATGTCTAGTGGACTGTATATATATAGGATGACAGCAGGCAAGTTTACACAAGCTAAAACGCTGGTGTATGTAAAATGAAAATTATAAATGGACATTATATGTAAAAGGAGGAAATAGGTTATGAAAATAAAAGCGCTTGTTATACTATTAGTTTTTTGTATGACTTTCGTCTTCTGCGCAAAAAAGGAAAACACTTCACTTATAGAAAAGTCACTATTTGGAAAACTTAATGATGGTCGAGAAGTGTATAAATATATATTGACCAATAAAAATGGCTGTAAGGTCAGCATCATAAATTTTGGGGCTGCAGTAACCTCAATCGTTGTCCCAGATAAAAATGGTAAATTTGAAGATGTTGTACTGGGTTACGATTCACTTGATGGATATGTTAATGATAGAGCATACTTTGGTGTTATCGTCGGTAGATATGGCAATCGTATTGGCAAGGGCAGGTTTAAATTAGATGGCAAGGATTATCAGTTAACGATAAACGATGGTAAGAATCATCTACATGGAGGAATCAAAGGTTTTAATAAAGCTTTATGGAATGCGGAAATCCTTGACTCACTTAAAGAAGCCTCCGTGGCGTTTACTTATTCAAGTCCTGATGGAGAGGAAGGATATCCGGGTAACGTGAATATAAAGGTAGTTTATACATTGACCAATGATAACGCTCTTAGAATAGATTATTATGCTACAACAGATAGACCAACAATTATAAATCCAACAAATCATTGTTACTTCAATTTGACGGGTTCTTTTGAAAATACTATTCTCGATCACAAACTAACAATAGAAGCAGATTCTTTCACGGTTGTAGATAGAGAACTTATAACAACAGGGAAAATCGCTACGGTGGATAAAACTCCATTAGATTTTCGTACACCTACATCTATTGGTGAGCGGATAAATGATAAGCATGAGCAAATAGTTTTTGGAAGAGGCTATGACCATAATTGGGTGTTAAGGAATTATAACAAACAAGTCAGAAAGGTAGCAGAATTGTACGACCCATCGAGCGGAAGGGTAATGAGTGTGCTTACGGATCAGCCCGGACTTCAATTCTATTCCGGAAATTTCCTGGATGGTACAATAAGAGGCAAAGGTGGAGTTTACTACAAGCATAGAACAGGACTTTGCCTTGAAACACAATGCTATCCCGATTCACCGAATAAGTCTCATTTTCCATCGGTCGTTTTAAGGCCTGGTGAAGAATATAGACAAACTACTATTTATCAGTTTTCTATTAAATAAAATTTAGAAAGGAGATAGAACCATGTCAGCATTGGGAACTATAGACTGGTTAGTGGTTGCAGGCTATTTTGCGTTAATTATTGGTGTTGCATGGGCAGTAAGCAAGAGGATGAAGAAAACCTCTGACGAGTATTTTCTTGCAGGCAGACACCTTGGGTGGTTTATAGTTGGAGCTTCGATATTTGCTTCGAACATTGGTTCAGAGCATCTTGTTGGACTTGCAGGTTCAGGTGCAACCGATGGTGTTGCTATGGCTCATTATGAATTGCACGCCTGGTGTTTGTTAGTGCTTGCATGGGTAATGGTACCATTCTATATGCGTTCTAAAGTTTTTACAATGCCTGAATTCCTTGAACGCAGGTTTTCTCCACATGCTCGTACATTACTTTCCGCTATTTCTCTTGTTGCATATGTATTAACCAAAATTGCAGTAGGAGTTTTTGCTGGTGGTATAGTTTTTTCGGTACTTCTTCCTGAAGTCAATTTGTGGGGTATGGATAGCTTCTGGGTGGGTTCTATACTGGTAATTCTGGTTACAGGTATCTATACAATTATCGGTGGTATGAGAGCTGTGGCTTACACGGAAGCAATTCAGACAATCGTTTTAATAGTAGGTTCAGCTTTAGTTACGTTTTTTGGGCTAATAGAAATTGGCGGTTGGTCTGAATTTCGCTCAATTGTTGGTTCAGAAATGTTTAATCTATGGAAACCCCTGGTCCCACACGGTGTCGAAGGTACATGGGAGCCTGTGAAGGAAGTTGGTAGAATGGCATGGTATTTTAACGATAATTACCCATGGCTCGGGATGCTTTTCTGTGCACCTATTATTGGTCTATGGTATTGGTGTACAGATCAATATATAGTTCAACGCGCTTTGGGTGCGCCTAACGAACGTGAAGCACGACGCGGTTCTATTGCTGCAGCGTTCTTTAAATTATTACCTGTGTTCATATTCATTATTCCAGGCATGATTTGCTATGGTTTAGCTGTAAGTGGCAAATTTGCCATTCTTCATGAAAAACTAATTGGTCCAGATGGCAAAATTCTACGCGATCAAGCTCAACAGGCATTTCCTCTAATGGTTGCTTATGTGTTACCTATTGGGGTACGAGGAATTGTGGTTGCTGGATTGCTAGCTGCGTTGATGAGTTCACTTGCGGGTGTTTTCAATGCATCCTCTACTCTATTTACAATAGACTTCTATTCAAGAATAAAGAAGGGTGTTTCTCAGGAACGGTTGGTGTGGATCGGACGTGTCGCAACAACAGTTATGGTTCTTATAGGTTTGGCATGGTTACCAGTAATTAGAGGTGGAAAAGGATTATACGATTATCTGCAAGGTGTACAATCATATCTCGCACCGCCAATTTTTGTTGTATTCTTTGCAGGTGTATTTAATAAGAGATTGAATTCGAAAGGCTGTTTGGCAGCTCTATATACAGGATTTGCATTGGGCCTATCCCGACTTGCAATCGATACACCTGTTAAACTCTTTGGCATCAAATATGAGCCAGGCTCATTGCTCTGGATAATTAACAATACATATTTTCAATACTATAGTCTTTTAATATTTGTAATTAGTGTTGCGGTTATGTACATAGTTAGCTATCTAACTGAAAAACCAGAATACGAAAGAATAAGAGATCTTACTTTTGGAACTATGAGCGATGAACATAAACGGGAAACAAGAGCAAGCTGGAATAAGTGGGATGTAATTGCATCATGCATCGTGATATTACTTATTCTGGGTGCATATCTATACTTTACAGGATAAGATCCTTATTGGGAGAGGAGGATAAAAATGTCTAAGTATGTGATAGGGCTGGATTTTGGCACAAATTCCTGCCGGTCTTTAATAGTCGATGTTGCCAATGGCAGGGAACTGGCAACTTACGTCTATCCATATCCATCGGGGAAAGATGGAATAATTATAGATTCGAAAGATCCCAATTTAGCCCGACAAAACCCCGCTGACTATCTTTCAGGAATTGAGGTGTCTATAAAAAAAGCATTGCAAAAAGCAAAGTCTGCAAAACGTAGCTTTTCTCCCAAAGATGTGATCGGTATCGGAATAGATACTACAGGTAGCAGTCCAATGCCAGTAGATGAGCAGGGACAGCCCTTATGTTTTGATAAAAAGTTTAAACACAATTCTTCAGCTATGGTCTGGCTGTGGAAAGATCACACAAGCTACGCGGAAGCGGAACAAATTACAGAAACTGCAAGGAGACTGAGACCAGAATATCTTGCCAAAATTGGTGGAACTTATTCCTCGGAATGGTGGTGGAGTAAAATTCTTCACTGCAAAAATGTCGCTCCAGAAGTGTATGAATCTGCTTACAGCTGGGTTGAAATATGTGACTGGATACCAGCGCATCTAGTTGGTGAAATCAAGCCTGAGAAAATAAAGCGAAGCGTATGTGCTGCGGGTCATAAAGCTATGTTTAATAGAAACTGGGGCGGATTACCAGATGCCGAGTTTTTGGAGTCGCTATCTCCTGGTTTGGGAAAACTACGAGAAAGACTTTACAATGAAGCTTACACTGCTGACCAGCTTGCAGGATATCTTTCACCAGAGTGGGCTAAGAAGCTGGGCTTAACTACAGATGTTGCGGTCGCTGTAGGTGCGTTTGATGCTCATATGGGTGCAGTGGGGGCAGGAATTTCTGTCGGTACAATGGTGAAAATACTTGGTACAAGCACGTGCGATATAATGATTCATCCGCACGACAAACCATTGAAAGATATACCGGGCGTGTGCGGCATAGTCGATGGTTCAGTTATGCCCGAATACTATGGAATCGAGGCCGGTCAATCTGCAGTCGGCGATATATTTTTATGGTTCGTAAACAATCTGGTCCCCGATTGTTATGGCAGAAATCAGGACGAGAAATTCGAGAAACTACTAAAAGAAGCAAAGAAACTAAAGCCGGGTGAAAGCGGATTGCTTGCTCTCGATTGGAATAACGGAAACCGAACCATTCTTGTGGATGTGCGATTAACAGGTCTATTGCTGGGACAGACCCTGCACACAACACCTCCTGAAATATACCGTGCACTTATCGAAGCCACAGCTTTTGGCGCATTGAGGATAATTGATAGAATTGAAGAATATGGCGTGGAAATAAAAGATATCATTAACTGTGGTGGTCTGGCAACCAAAAATCCATTACTAATGCAGATCTACGCAGATGTAACTGGCAGACCAATGAAGGTATCGAAAAGTGATCAGACGCCAGCCTTAGGTGCAGCTATATTTGGTGCAGTTGCAGCAGGCAAAAAGTCAGGTGGTTATGATTCCGTCGAGGAAGCCAAACAAAAAATGACGGGAATGGGTAAAGTCTACGAGCCTGACAAACAAAATCACGAAATCTATATGAAGTTGTATCAATTTTATCGCCAGTTGCACGACGCTTTTGGTACCAAAGAATGGTCTGGAAGTATGTACAATGTTATGAAAGATTTACTGGATTTAAGAGATAAGATCAGAGGAACGAAATAGATTTTTTTTTCAGAAAATTTTTTGCGAATAATAGGAATGAATATAAAAAAATTTAGCTTGTTGCTTGTTTTATTTTTTATAACCAGGAGTTACGGGCAGAGTGGAAAATATAACGATTATCCTATCTCAATGGTGGAAATTAAGAAAGTAAAGCTTGCAGATAACTTCTGGTTGCCAAAGATAAAACTTGTTCAAGACGTTACTATTCATCATTGTCTTGATACCTGTGTGAAAGAGGGTAGGCTGGAAAATTTTCTAGTTGCTGGCAAAAGGAAACCTGGTTGTTTCCGTGGCAAAATGCCGTTCGATGATACAGATATCTATAAAATAATCGAAGGGGCTTCGTACTCTTTGATAAGCTTCCCCAATCCCGAACTGGAGGCCTATCTCGATTCAATAATAGATATCATTAGAATTGGACAGGAGCCCGATGGCTACATCACAACATGGCTCACAATAGATTCTACAAATCCACCTGCCTGGTGGGTGCCGAAATCTGGAGGTAGATGGACTCGTTTGTCATCAAGCCATGAGTTATACAATAGTGGACATCTTTTCGAATCGGCTTTCGCACATTATTACTCTACCGGAAAAAGAAACTTTCTTGATATTGCAATAAAGAATGCCGATTTGCTTGTGAAAACTTTTGGATATGGCAAATTGACTATACCTCCAGGGCATCAGATAGTAGAAACCGGGTTAGTAAAGTTATATCGCGTTACAGGCAATGAAGAATACCTCAAACTTGCAAAATTCTTTCTGGACCTAAGAGGTGACTCAACAATACATAAACTATATGGACCCTATAGCCAGGACCATAAGCCTGTTATTCAACAGGATGAAATTGTTGGGCATGCAGTTCGTGCGGTTTATATGTATGCTGGCATGACCGACGTTGGCGTAATGTTCAACGATAACGGTTATTTGGATGCTGTAAAGAAAATATGGAACAATATGGTTGAAAAGAAAATGTACATAACTGGCGGTATTGGTGCACGACACGACTGGGAATCACTTGGCGAGAATTATGAATTGCCAAACCTTACTGCATATTGCGAGACGTGTGCGTCAATAGGAAATGTATACTGGAACCTGCGCCTATTTAGATTAACGGGCGATGCAAAATATTTTAACGTCATTGAGCGAATTCTCTATAATGGATTGATAGCAGGAATTTCGTTAGACGGCAAGAATTTCTTTTATGTGAATCCGCTAGAAGCAGACGGCAAGTTCAAATTCAATTCAGGTTCAAACGCTCGCAGGCCATGGTTCGATTGCGCATGCTGTCCGACGAATCTGGTGCGATTCATTCCATCTATCCCCGGTTTGATTTATGCAGTAAACAAAGATACCTTATTTGTAAACCTTTATGTTGGTAGTCAGAGCAATATAATTCTGGCAGATCAAAAAGTTGATGTGGTTCAGGAAACTAATTATCCAATAAGCAGTGAAGTGCGCATTAAGGTTAATCCGCAGAAAAAGGCAAAATTTACCATAAAAGTTCGAATTCCAGGCTGGGTGCAAAATGAGGTAATTTCTGGTGATCTTTATAAGTATATTGATACTAACAGAACGCCGGTTCAAATCTCAGTAAATGGGAAGATAATTGAGTACTCGGTCGATAGAGGATATGCAGTTATTACCAGAACATGGTCGCAAGGGGCAGAAATTAATCTAAGCTTTCCAGTTAAAATTAGACGTGTGATTGCAAATGAGAAAGTCAAAGAAGATAGTGGTCTTGTTGCACTTGAGTATGGACCGTTTGTGTATTGTGTAGAAGGAATAGATAGTGAAGATTCATTAAACAATATTATTGTTCCAGATAACGTTAATTTGAATGTTGAATATAGAAGTGATCTATTAGGCGGTGTTAATGTTATTACAGGTTTTGTTCTACTGAGAAATAGTGAAAGAATGATTAAGCTTGTGGCAATTCCTTACTATACGTGGGCGAACCGCGGTACTGGAACGATGAAAGTCTGGTTGCCACGAAATTAAATAATTTATGCTTTTCGTTTTCTGTTAGATTTATCCTCTGGAAAAGAGTAAATGCTTAAAGAGTTAAAAGAAAAGGTCCTTGAAGCCAATTTGAAGCTCGTCGAGTGGAATCTTGTTACGCTAACATGGGGAAATGTAAGTGGGATTTCACGCGAGGACGGACTCATTGTTATAAAACCAAGCGGAGTTGATTATAGTAAGCTTAGAGCAAAGGATCTTGTTGTAATTGATCTTGCTGGAAGAATCGTCGAGGGTAAATTAAGGCCTTCATCTGATTTACCAACGCATCTGGAATTATATAAGGCTTTCCCTTCTATCGGAGGCGTGGCGCATACGCATAGTACATACGCTACAATTTTTGCACAGGCATGCAAACAAATTCCATGTCTTGGAACAACGCATGCAGATACCTTTTATGGAGATATTCCGGTTACTAGACTCCTTAACAAGGATGAAGTTTCTAAGAATTACGAATTAAACACAGGTAAAGTTATAGTTGAAAGATTTAAGAAGCTCGATCCGCTTTCTATGCCGGCAGTTCTTGTTGCGGGTCATGCGCCATTCACCTGGGGTAAAGATGCACTTGAAGCTGTAGAAAACAGTCTGATTCTCGAAAATGTTGCGAAGATGGCATTGTTTACTTTTAATTTAAATGCAAAAGTGAAACCATTAGCAAATTACATTTTAGATAAACACTTTAAAAGAAAACATGGCCCAAATGCATATTATGGTCAAAAAAATAGAAAGGAGTAAAATATGGAAAATATACCAAATGTGAATCTTGGAGTAGTTGCAGTAAGTCGAGACTGCTTTCCAATTGACTTATCCAGAAAACGTCGACAAAGCGTAGTTTCAGTTTGCAAAAATAAAAATATACCTGTTGTGGAGATTGATACCATTATAGAAAACGAAAAAGACGTATTAAAAGCACTGGATGAAATTAAGCAAAAAAATGTAAATGCAATAGTGCTATATTTAGGTAACTTTGGACCCGAAGGTCCTACAACGTTGTTGGCTGAAAAGTTTGCCGGTCCAGTTATGTTTGTTGCTGCAGCCGAGGATACTCAGAAAGATTTGATTAATGGCAGGGGAGATGCGTATTGTGGGCTTTTGAGTGCATCATATAATGTTGGATTGCGAAGACTCAAACCGTACATACCGGAATATCCAGTAGGTGATCCCGAGGATGTGGCAAGCATGATTTCTGAATTTATACCGATTGCAAGAGTAGTTATTGGTGTTAGTAATTTGAAAATAATATCTTTTGGTCCAAGACCATTTGATTTTTTGACATGCCATGCACCCATCCAGCCCTTATATGATTTGGGTGTAGAAATAATGGAGAACAGCGAACTTGATTTGTTAAATATAGTCGAAGCCGAAAAAGGAAGTGCGGAAATCAAAAAAGTTGCCAGCGAGATGTCAAATGAGCTAGGGCAGGGGAATACTTATCCAGATTTACTTGAGAAACTTGCACAGTACGAGGCAGCACTTAAGAAATTCATGGAGGCAAATGTTGGAGCATCTAAATATGTGGCATTTGCAAACAAATGCTGGCCAGCGTTTGAGAAATACTTCGGTCATGTACCCTGTTATATCAATTCCAGACTCGCCTCTAAGGGCATACCGGTTGCCTGTGAAGCGGATATATACGGTGCTCTTAGTGAATATATGATTGCGTGTGCAACAGAAGCACCCCCTACTTTGCTTGATGTTAATAACACAGTTCCAAAAGATATGTATGAAGAGAACAAGAAGAATTTGGCTGATTACAGTTTGAGCGATTTATGGATGGGATTCCATTGTGGTAATACGCCAAGCTGCTTCCTGTTAAATCCAGCTATACGATATCAGCTTATTATGCATAGATTGATGGAACCAGAACAAAAGCCAAACATTACAAGAGGTACACTCGAAGGACAAATAAAAGCAGGACCTATCTCAATATTTAGATTGCAATCCACGTCCGAAGCTAAGCTGCGAGCCTATGTAGCAAACGGCGAAGTACTGAACATAACTCCCAAGTCCTTTGGAGCAATTGGTGTATTTGCAATTAAGGAAATGGGTAGATTCTATAGACATGTACTCATTGAAAAGAGATTTCCTCATCATACTGCTGTAGCTTTTAAGCATGCAGGCAAAACATTGTTCTCAGCTTGTAAGATGTTGGGTGTGGAAGAAGTGTTCTTTAATTTACCAAAAGGAGTATTTTATCCGACAGAAAATCCTTTTTAAGGAAGATGTTATTACATAATGCCCAGAGCTTCTCTGGGCATTATTATATTTTCAATTTTTTCCGCAGTATCTTTAATGCATGTGTAATTTGATTTTCTACAGTTTTCTTGCTGATATTGAGAATTTCAGATATTTCCTTATTACTTAATCCTTCGAATCTACTGAGTATGAATATCTCTTTACATCTGGTTGGAAGATTTTCATTAATAATCTGGATGATTCTTTCTTCCAATAAAGTTGATTCCAGCTTCTCAAGAGGTGTAATTATTTTGTCTGGTTTGGTCGAGGCCATTAAACTATGCACTTTTTCTCGCACCTTTTTATGTTTAACCATGTCTTTGATTAAATTCTTACTTATTTTCAGGAGCAATGCGAGAAAACTTAATTGTGGATTTAAAGAATCACGATGCTCCCAAACCCTTATGAACGTTTCTTGTACTATATCGTGTGCAGTATCCGTGTCTCCAATTTGAAATAATACATTTCTGAATAGCACAGGCTGATATTTTATAAAAAGTGCCTCGAAAGCTCGCTTATCTGAGCTTTTTACCTTGGAAATAAGCTCACAATCTGTTAATCTCGTTTTCACAGCTATTCTTGAAAATGACGGGTTTTTGTTAAAAGCAAAATTAACCTTAATGCGCTAAATATGCAATATGCCCACCGAGATAACCTACCCCTGCAGTGTTTGCATAAATAGGTGTTTGACGCATGATATTCGTTATACTGTAAAAAAGCTATTTGAATAGACTTGTGTGCTTAGGTATTAGATACTATAATTAATTTGTGGGGGAATCAATAATTAGGATTTTTTCTTTTATATTAATTCTATATTTATTTTTACCTAAGTTTAGGCTGGAGTATGGAAAAGAATTGAAAGATCAGCTTGTTGCTATGGGCATGTGCATAGCTTTTTCTGGATCGGCCGATTTCTCAGGAATTGCAGATTGTGCGCTAATGATTAGTAGTGTATTGCACAAAACATTTATAGAAGTCAACGAAGAAGGTGCCGAAGCTGCTGCTGCGACTTCAATTGAGATTGTGGGAACTGCTCCTAATGATCCAAAGCCGAGAAATATAGTTATGCGCATAGATCATCCATTTATTTTTGCAATACGGGAGAAAACGTCTGGAACAATTTTGTTTATTGGCAAAGTTGTAAATCCTAATCAATAATTTTTTGATATTTTGGTAGTATTATTATGATCAACCTGAAGAGATTTTTTAGATTATCAAAAAATTCGGAGAGATTGGATAAGTATCTTTCTACATCGCTGAAAATTATTGCTAATCGATATAGATCGATAGATCCCGATACCAGATTGCAATGGCAGAAGCTAAGTAGAAAAATAGAAGAGGAGTCTGTTCTTGGTACAGAAAGGCAAGTCAGCCTCAAGGGACTATTCTCTAAACCTGCTGTATCAGTTGCAGTTGCTTGTTTGTTACTTTTAGTAATAGCCATGATTTGGTTAAGCAACTTTTCAGTAAAGTCATATATGACCGGCAAAGGAGAGCATTCGATTGTAAGATTAACTGATGGTACAGAGGTTACGCTAAATTGTGCTTCGAAACTAGAGGTAACAGGAATATTACCTGGAAAGTCAAGAAAGGTACTGTTGGCAGGAGAGGCTTTTTTTAATGTTAAAAAGAATGGTAAGCCATTTATGGTAGTGACGGATGTCGGAGTAGTAAAAGTGTTAGGCACAAAATTTAATGTTCGTGCACGAGGTAATAAGATGGAGGTTGGTGTGGTCGAGGGACAGGTTGAGGTTGTTGCTAAATCGAAAGAAAAAGAAACGAAGACGTTGCTTTCTGCTGGCGAAATTGTAATTTGCCGAAAAGATGGATGTATGGATTTGCCAAAACCCATTCCATTTTCTGAATATCCAGGATGGACACAAGGGAAATTTGTTTTTTATAAAACAGAATTTTTATCCGTATGCGAGGAATTAAAACTTAAATTTGATGTTGATGTTAGATTGGAAAATCTCAGACTTCAGGAATTGACTATAACAGGAGTTGTAAATGGTAAGACTATAGAAGAAGCTCTTACAACTCTTACTCAATTAATAGGTGCAAAGTATCGTCATGAGGCAGGTGGCTTTGTTATTTATTAGTATAATTTTCGTCCTTACTTTTCAGACCCAACTAAAAGGACAGGATGAAAAAAATCGATATTCTTTCAAATGGGAAGGAGTGACACTCAGGGGAGCTATTGATTCGCTGATGAAATATTATTCCGAATCAATAGTGTACATTGATAAAGATGTGGAAGGAATTATCATAAGTGTTTCATGTGCGGGATGCAATGTAGAAGAAGCACTAAGTAATGTCTTGTATAATACTGATATTACTTGGATTAAGCTTGGGAGTCAGATAATATTAAGAAAGGTAGAAAAAGTAAGTGATGTTTGTTTACATACAATTTTTGGTAATGTTCAAGACTCAGTTACAAGTCAAGCCATAACAGATGCAGTGGTGTACATTAAGGAGTTGTCGAGTCAGGATAATAAGTCTGTTCTCGGTTGGAGTAGAACTAATGCGCATGGTTTTTTTTCGATTCCGAAAATACCCGATGGCAAGTATGTAATGGTTATTCGAGCAATGGGGTATGAAACTTTTGAAATAGATATTGATAGCCTCGATCAAAGTTCTTTGCAATGTGACATAAAATTGATTCCCAAAGAAATTTTGGTACAAGGTGTTACAATTGAAGGAAATCCAGCAATGCTTGCTACTGCAGTTGGTTTATCCAAAGGAATTTGCTATAAATCTGCACCTATGGATTTAAATCAGTATTTGCTTGATGGGGCAAAAGTCTATAATCCAATTCACTTTGGCGGAATCTGGACCACAATTAATTCAGAAGTTACAAATGATGTTGAACTTTCAACAAGTGGAATACCACCGTCGTATGGTGGTTATATTGGAGGAATTGTTGACCTGTCATTGAGAAATGGCTCCCGCGAGCGCGTATGCAGTCAACTGGAACTAGGAACCTTAAGTTCAAATTTATTAGTTGAAGGTCCAATTACGAAAAGTACAAGTTTTATAATATCTGGAAGAAGAGGGTATCCAAATATTGCGATGGGGCTCTCGTTATTTGGACGAAATGATGTTAGTAAGGTAGGAACTGAAGAACTCATAGGGAAGATCTCTTATCGTGTTACAAACAATAATCAAATAATGTTGAATGCATATCTTGGAGATGATAATTATCGGAATGAAGTGGAAGGTGAAACAGAACTTCTAAAGAACGACTTTAATTGGAGAAATCATGTTTTAAATTTAAGATGGATCAGTGTCCCTACTTCATCTTTATTTTTGTATTTATCAACTGCATTTACTGGGTATAGATTCAATATTAGCCATTTATTAAATGGTTCTTCTATGTATAATAGTAATAGCCTTTCATCTCGCTACAGCATAGAGGATCTAAATTTTCGTATACATGCTGAAGGTTATTACGATAAGGAGCATACAATGAAAGCAGGTGTTGAGATAACTCGTCGTAAGGTTGATTCTGATGTGAGCGAATTTTCCACGCAAATAGTTCCATATGTTCTAAGGAACCATTCATCTCTTGAAACTGCTGTGTACTTTCAGGATGAGTGGAAATTGAGTCCAAAAATATATGCAGAAATTGGTGGGCGTACTACTAGCTATTCAAATGAAGGTTCTATTTTTTCCTCAGTTGATCCAAGATTCTCGATGCTAATTGAATTGAATGAGCATATGCATTTGTTTGGTTCCGTAGCGACTATTACACAGTTTATACATCCTTATAGAAACAGTGGAGTTTTTATGCTTTATCCGATAATGTTTTGGTATCAATCGACAGAAAAGATTTTGCCTACAAAGTCTACATATATAAGGCTTGGTATAGAAAAAAGTTACAGAAATGAAGAGTACACCTTATCACTTGCATCTTATTACAAGTATTCAGTAAATATCCATGAATTTGTAACGGATGATTTTCCAATTAATAAGAGTACCTTGGAAGATTTGCAAATCTCAGGTAGTGCTAGAGCGTTTGGTATAACTATTAATTCAAGGAAGCGCTTTGGAAAATTAACAGGTACTCTTGCCTATGACTTGTCTTGGGCTTTCAATAAATTTGCTGAGGTTAACAATGGGCAGGAATTTGCTTCTCCTTTCGATCGAAGGCATGAGTTCCAGTTTGGATTATTCTATTCAATAAATAATGATTGGCAGTTTAGTGCGCTTTGTATATATACCCCGTCTCAAAAAAATGTAGTAATTCAAAGATCATTCCTGATAAATTTAGTTGGCGCGGAACCTGCGCCACCCAATGTAGGAAGATACAGTTTATCATATAAAGGATTTATTGATATCAATAGTAATCAACTACCTGGTTTTCAGCGACTTGAGTTGAGTCTAACACGAAGGTTATCTATATCTCATTTTTATTCTTACATAATATTACGATTAATGAATGGATACGGAATTTTGGATCCTTATAAGTGGCAATTGGTTCAAACTAGTGATCTGAAGAAAAAATGGAATGTAGTGTTACAGAAACAAAATCTTTTTCCGCTGTATCCAGTATTAGAAATAGCCTTAAGGATGTAATATACTCTAGTGCCGTTGATTTTTGATGGAACCATTAAGTTCCCAGATCCTCGAATTGATAATGCAAACCGATTGAGTAAGACCATACAGATATCTTCGTAAAATTGGCTATAATATCTCTTTCCATATATACTTTCCATGCGGTGTTTTTATTTTCCATATTGATCTTTCTTTCGCATTACAGTACGTGAACAGGTGTGATGTAGATTCTAAACCGCGTAAGTTTTATAAATGTCTGTTCAAAGTACCTTTCGACTTTGTGTTGATATTATGTGAGGCTTTTTATAGATATTTTATTATTTCTCATAATGGTTCATTACTTTGTTAATATTGTGTCTTAACTTATTCAATATTCTTAATAGTTGATAAGATACATAGGTGCATAATTCACCGCCTTTTTTAGGACGGAAACTGTTGGAATTATTGCGAAAAAGCAATAGTTACAATGGAAATAGCAGACAGTCTATTATTGTTTTTCTTTTCTTTAGAAGTATATTTCTTGCATGCTATTTGTAATTTGTAATTAACTGGGAACCATTCATACAATTGAAGGGGGTGTCATTATTTGTTGATTATAATCAGGAATATTTATAGTTTCCAAGTAGGCGCTTATCTATTTTAAAGATAGTTCTTAAAAGAATCGTCTAGTGTGGAGCTATTAAAAATAGAGTAAGAGGTTCTAGCTCAGAGTTTAAATTTTGGAAATTGTAAATTATGAATATAAATGATAACAAATGCGATTTATCACAATTAGTTTCAGAAGATCCAAATCCTGTTCTTAGAATTGACGGTAACGGATCTTTGCTTTATGCAAATCAAGCCAGTCAGTTTCTATTGGAGGAGTGGAAATGTAAGCCTGGAGATAAGATGCCATCTTTTTGGCAGGAAGTTATAAATGACACTTTAACAAGCGGATTGAACAAGACAATAGATATTTCATGTAAAGATAGAATCTATTCTTTTGTTGTCGTTCCTAATATTGAGAATAATTATGTTAATCTTTATGGAAGTGATATCACTGATCGAAAGAAAGCGGAAGATGCTTTGCGCGATAGCGAGGAGAATTATCGTCAGTTAGTTGAACTTTCAACGAATGCTATAGTAGTTCATTGTGAAGGCAAGATTGTATATGCAAATCCAATGGCAATGAAAATCGTAGGTGCGAAGGTGCCATCGGATATAATAGGGAAGCCCGTTCTAGATTTTGTTCATCCTGATTCGCGAGAAACGGTTATCAAAAGAATAAGAAAAGGCATAGAGGATAAAGAGATAGGAGAGCTTATAGAAGAGAAATTCATTACTTTGAATGGCTCAGTGATAGATGCGGAAGTTATTGCCATACCGATGGTATACGGTGGAAAACCAGCTATGCAGGTAATAATACATGATGTGACTCAGCGAAAGAGGGCTGAGGAAAAATTAGCTCAAGAACAATTTTTTATGAAAACTTTAATGGACAATGTACCTGACAACATTTATTTTAAAGATAAAGATAGTCGCTTTATAAGAATAAATAAAGCCTTGTGTGAATGGTTTGGACTTGCCAGTCCAGAGGAGGCTATAGGCAAAACAGATTTTGATTTTTTTACCATTGAACATGCAGCAAAAGCATTTGAGGATGAACAAAAGATAATAGAAACCGGAATTCCGTTGATAGGTATCGAAGAAAAGGAAACATGGCCTGATGGTAGAATTACATGGGTTTCCACAACGAAGATGCCGCTTCGCGATAGAGATGGAAACATCATTGGTACATTCGGCATATCCAAAGATATAACTGAACGTAAACTCGCTGAAGATGCACTAAGAGAAACCAGGGATTATCTTGAAAATCTTTTGAGCTTTGCAAACGCGCCTATTATGGTATGGGATGCAAATTTTAGGATAACTCGATTTAACATTGCTTTTGAAAAATTAACCGGCTATTCAGTATATGAAGTAGTTGGAAAGCATCCTGAAATTTTATGCCCAGTAGAATATAAACAAAAATTAATAGAGCAATTAGTTCGTACTGCAAGTGGCGACCATCTTATTAATGTTGAGATACCTATTAAGTGTAAGAACGGTGGGATTCGTATTGTTTTATGGAATACCGCTAACATATATGCAGATAATGGTAAAACTCTTATTGCGACAATAGCACATGGTCTAGATATAACAGAACAAAAACAAGTCGAAGAGGAGCGTAAACGTTTGCAAACCGAATTGCTTCATGCGCAAAAAATGGAAAGTCTGGGTACGCTTGCTGGAGGAATAGCGCACGATTTCAATAATATTTTAGGCATTATATTAGGTTATGCTAATCTATTAGAATCTAGGAAGGATATACCAGAAAAGTTTACAGAAAGTGTCAGGGCTATAAATCAGGCTGTTGATCGTGGAGCGGCTCTTGTAAGACAAATATTGACATTTGCAAGAAAAACTGAAATTGAATATGAGCCAGTAAATATTGGAAAAGTAATAAATGAGCTTATATCAATGTTGAGGCAGACCTTCCCGCGAGTGATCGATTTTGAGGAAAATATTGAATCGGATTTGCCATGCATTCGTGCAGATAGAACTCAGGTCCACCAGGCAATTCTTAATCTCTGCCTAAATTCAAGGGATGCTATGCCTAAAGGAGGAGTGATTACTATAACGGCAAGAAAAATAAGTGGTGAAAAAGTGAAGGAGAGATTCCCATTAGTTGATTGTAATGAATATGTCCTCGTCAGCGTGTCCGATACGGGATGTGGCATGGATGAAGAAACCCTTAAAAGAATATTTGATCCTTTTTTCACGACAAAACCTAAAGAACGTGGAACGGGTTTAGGGCTTTCTGTTGTCTATGGCATAATGCAAGCTCATAAAGGTTTTATTGATGTTGAAAGTAGTGTAGGGCAAGGAACCACTTTTTACCTCTACTTTCCTGTAGGTTATGCTATTGAGAATGTAGAGACAAAAGTTGCGGAGGAAGTATCTCCACGCATAATTAGAGGGAATGAGGTGATTTTATTGGTGGAAGATGAGGAATTTTTGCTTGAAATGATGAAGTTCTTATTGCAAACCAATGGCTATAAAGTGTATTCAGCTAAAGATGGTATAGAGGCTATTGAATTGTACCAGAAATATCATGATGAAATAGACCTTGTGCTTTCTGACTTGGGCCTGCCTAAGATTATGGGACGCGATGTATTTATGGAATTAAAAGAGATAAACCCTAAGATCAAAATCATATTTGCAAGTGGATATTTTGAGCCAGAAAAAAAGGCTGAGCTGTTATCTGCAGGAGCTAAAGGTTTTATCCAGAAACCATATGTTCCAGATGAGGTCCTTAAACTCATTCGCCATGTCCTTGATGAAAAATAAATGGATATTTAAGTTTGAAATGATATACATTAAATAGGTTGCGTTAGAAGGCTCTTCTATAAAAACCCTACGTATTTTAAATCAAGAAAATATTGTTTACGAAGTATTATTTATTTATAATCTATTCTGACTTTGAATAACTTATAATCGAACAGGACCAAAAATGAAGGAGCTTAATTATGATAAGAAAGATTTTCTCTGTAGTTTTAACAAACTTTCTAATCATTCTTAATTTAATTGTGGCACAACAGGTAAAAGATAGAGATCCATTACCCTATCAAAATCCCGATCTATCAATAGATGAACGGGTTAATGATCTACTATCCAGAATGACACTCGATGAAAAGATAAGTCAAATGGTTAACGACGCTAGACCAATTGAAAGGCTAGGTATACCAGCATACAACTGGTGGAGTGAGGGTTTGCACGGTGTTGCATTTTCTGGTGTAGCTACTGTTTTTCCGCAGTCAATTGGATTAGCTGCAATGTGGGATGATAGCTTAATGCTTCGTGTAGCTGAAGTTATAGGAATTGAGTTTAGAGCAAAATGCAATGAATATCAACAAAAAGGAGAGTATGGCCCATTCAGAGGCTTAACAGTATGGTCTCCAAATATTAATATTTTCCGTGACCCAAGATGGGGTAGAGGTCAGGAAACTTATGGGGAAGATCCTTATTTGACATCGAGAATGGGAGTCGCATATGTAAAAGGCATGCAAGGAAATGACCCAAAATACTTTAGAGTGATTTGTACACCAAAACATTATGCTGTACATAGCGGCCCGGAACCGGAAAGACACCATTTTAATGCCGTAACAAATTATCGCGATCTCTTGGATACCTATACTCCTGCCTTTAAAGCATGCATAGTTGAAGGTGGCGCATATTCAGTTATGTGTGCCTATAATCGTTACTTGGGGGTTCCTTGTTGTGCCAGTGAGTTTCTTTTAACTAAGGTTTTACGAGAGAAATGGGGATTTAAGGGCTATGTGGTTTCTGATTGTGGGGCTATTTATGATATTTTCATAAATCATAAATATGTTAACACTCCTGAAGAAGCTGCAGCACTGGCTGTTAAAGCAGGTTGTGACCTTGAGTGTGGTGATGCTTATCAAAATCTTAAGAAAGCTGTAGAGAAAGGACTAATAAGCGAGTCCGATATAGATGTTGCTGTAAAAAGATTGCTTACTGCAAGGTTCAAACTTGGTCATTTTGATTTACCTGAAATGGTTCCATATGCGAAAATTTCTCCATTAGAAAATGACAAACCTGAACATCGTCAATTGGCGCTTGAAGCAGCACGCAAGTCGATTGTCTTGCTAAAGAATAAAGACAATTTGCTTCCTTTAAGAAAAACTATCCATACAATTGCAGTTATTGGACCAAACGCAAATGTTGTTGAGGTTTTGTATGGTAATTATAATGGCGTTTCTTCAAAAGCAATTACTCCGTTGGAAGGGATCAAAAATAGAGCACCAGAAAATGTAAAGATTCTATATGAACCAGGCTGTAATGTTGCTGATAACTCCCCGGTATTAATGCCAATAGAGGAATCTTTTTTTCTGACGGAGGATGGAAAAACAAGCGGACTTAACGCAGAATATTTTGACAATATGAGTTTGGAAGGCAAACCATTCCTGACTCGAATTGATAATCAGGTGAATTTTGACTTTGTTGGCAATCCACCATTACCTAAAAAATACACAAGATTTTCTGTTCGATGGACAGGCTGGCTTGTACCACCTGAGAATGATGTATATCATATAGGTTTCTTGGGTGACGATGGCTTTCGTGTTTATCTTGATGATAAATTAATTTTGGATGATTGGCGCGATCATGTGCCAGAATTTCTAAAAACAAAAGTGGAATTAAAAAAAGGAAAGAGATATAGAATTAGAGTTGAGTATTATCAGAATGCGGGTGCAGCAATCGCAAAGTTACAATGGGGCCGTGAAAAAGAAAGCAGAATACCGAAGATCGAAGATGTTGTCAAACAGGCAGACATTGTTGTTTATGTTGGCGGTATTACGCCCATGCTTGAAGGCGAAGAAATGAAAATTGAAATGGAAGGATTCTATAAAGGTGATCGTACAAGCCTGGATCTCCCAAAAGTTCAAGAAGATATGCTTAAAAGGATTAAATCCTTTGGAAAACCTGTAGTTCTGGTTTTGCTCAACGGAAGTGCGTTGTCAATAAACTGGGCTAATGAAAATGTAGATGCCATTATAGAAGCCTGGTATCCTGGTGAAGAGGGAGGAAATGCAATTGCAGATGTTTTATTTGGTAATTATAATCCAGCTGGCAGACTGCCTGTAACCTTTTATGCTTCAGTAAACGATCTTCCACCTTTTGAAGATTATAATATGAAAGGGAGAACATATCGCTACTTTGAAGGCAAGCCTTTGTATGAGTTTGGATACGGATTAAGTTATACGACTTTCAGGTATTCAAATTTAGTTGCTCCAGACGTTGTTTCAACAAGGGAATGTATTAAAGTATCCGTAGATGTTCAAAATGTTGGTAATATGGATGGTGAAGAAGTTATTCAGCTTTATGTAAAAATTCTTGATGCTAATGTTCCAGTGCCCAGGTATGCATTGCAAGGCTTTAAAAGAGTATTCCTGAAGGTTGGTGAGAAAAAGAAAATAGAACTCGAATTAAAACCAGAACAATTCTCAATAATAAACAGCGCCAATCAAAGAGTCGTAGAACCTGGAAAATTAAGGATATACGTTGGAGGAAGGCAACCTTCACAAGATGCTTTAGACAAAAACCTCGTTCTTAGTGCAGATGTGAAAATTACCGGTGAAACGGTCTTGATTGAGTAAATTAGAAAATAACATATGCGAAAACTATCTTCTATACAAAAAGCTGATTATGATGCCAAATAAATTAGGAGTTTAAAAATGTTTCAGGTAGTTTTAACACCATCAGCAGGAAAAAGACTAATTGCTAAGGCTATAATAGAACATCAATCAGTAATATCTGCTATTGAGAAGGGGACACTTGTAATAATAGCTGGTACAACCAATGGTTATATTGCAGAAGAGATTCTGAAAAGTCTCGGTCGGCTGAGTGATTTTAATCGCAATTATTTTATCCGAGGTGTTGTTCTGCCACCAGCGATGGAAACTACAGAATATGGTAGATTACCGGACGAATCAAAATTCCCTGGTGATGTTGTTATCTCAAAAGGTAACTGGCAAAAAGGCAAAACGATATTTGATATTGTTGATGGGTTAAAGGAAGGGGATGTTATACTTAAAGGTGCTAATTGTGTGAACCCCATTCAGAAAAAAGCTGGCATTCTTATAGGGCATCCTAAAGGTGGTACGATTGGTGCTGCAATGCAAGCAGTTATTGGAAGAAGAGTTAAGCTGATTGTTCCAGTTGGACTTGAAAAAAGAATTTTTGATGATGTTGATGAGATAGCAAGGATAATGAATGAACCGGGGGCTAGTGGACCAAGACTTTTCCCTGTGTCCGGAGAAATAATTACTGAAATAGAAGCGGTGGAATTGTTATTCGGGCTTAAAGCAAAATTGGTTGCAGGCGGTGGCGTTTGTGGTGCCGAGGGTTCAATAAGGCTAGCCATAACAGGAGACAAAGAAAGATTAGATAAAGCTCAAAGTATTTTAAGCGAGATAAATAAAGAAAAACCTTTTGAGATCTAACCTTGCGAGTGATAAATTTTGGTGAGGTCCTTTCTACTGCGATGGAGAGGCAGTAGATTTCTTACATAAACCATTTCTTTTGTTTGTATACTATATCTCCAAACTCGCGCATAAAATTTAAATCATCTTCGGGCAATGGACCTTGACGCAAGGCAGCAATATTTTCTTTTAGCTGCTGTAAATTTCTTGGTGCAGTTAATACTGCATGCACTTTTGGACTTGAAAGAACAAATCTGTAGCAATCACCAGCGGTAGGGATTCGCGAATCTTTTTGCCATCCCTTAGGGCGCCTCAAAAGGGAGGTCCAGCATGTTGCAGTATAACATAATACGGCAGGATTGTGAGTATCGAGGCAGGGGAATATATCATTTTCTGAACCCCGATGAGCAGCATTGTATCTCATCATTAGTACGTCAATAATGCCCTGCTGAGCTAGCTGCCCTAGAAACTTTCGATCGTGACACGAAAGACCAATAGCTCGCACTTTTCCTTCTTTCTTGAGTTGTAATAGGCCTTCGTGTACCCTTGGTGTGAACTCAGCAGGCTTTAATACTCCCAGTAAGAGAAATACATCTATGTAATCTGTGCGAAATTGCTTCAAACGTTTTTCACAGGTTTTGAGAACATTTTGAGCGGACCAGATGTAGTTGTACGCCCCTGTTGCAAGCACAATATTATCTCGTTCTGATTTCATGATATCACGCAGTACATGTATCATCTGGAAATCTAATCCAAAGGCGAAAAAAAGATTGATACCTTCATTCCTGGCGAGATATATGGCTTTTTTACCTGGCATGTACGTAGCTGATAAGCCAAGCGGTGTAACATTGATGCCTGTTTTTCCAAATTGTCTTGGAGTCAGATAATCAGACATTGTTGAATCCTTTCATTTCGAAAATTTAAGTTTGTTTTAATTAAAATAAAAATTAAATTTGCTAGTGATTATTGAAAGGAGCACTCGGATGAAAACATTAAATTCTTATTTTAAAAAGATATCAATATTTCTTGCTTTTTGTGTTTACGGGATTAGTGTGGCTGGGGAAAATCATAATACAAGCTTATGCCGAAATGCTATTTACCTGGAAGGGCTTGGGCAGGGCATTTTGTATTCAATTAATTATGACTATCGGATAGAACCAGAAATAAGCTTTAGAGTGGGATTTACAAAATGGACTTTGCCAACAATATTTTTTTTGTCGGCTGGAAATTTAGAATTTACTGGTTTCCCTATTATGGTGAATTACCTAACAGGTAAGGGGGCCAGTCATCTTGAACTTGGAATTGGAGTAATGCCTTTTTATTTATCTATGCAGGGAAATGAAATTTTTCTCGGTTTGGAAATAAGCGGAAGAAAAAACTTTTTGCTCGGAACAGCAACTATAGGATATAGATTTCAACCAAGCGATGGAGGAGTTGTATTCAGAATCGGTTTAACACCACTTTTTACTTTTAAGGATGGAAGAATGAATGGAGGCATTTCGTTAGGATATGCGTTTTGAGGTTTATGTGTAAATTTTGAGGTATCGATTTAATGTAAATTCCTTTGGCCATATATTAACTCTTCTTTTCATTCTACTTCTTACTTTCTGAACGGAATTTCTATTATCAAAAGATTCTCGTTTTATAATTGGTCGGAATTTTTCGAGGTCTGTATCTGTTTTACTGCGCAACAGGAGAGAAAAAGGTATCAGAATAGCTAACGATTGTGACGGGTTTTTTGTTTCTTATTATTAATCCGGATTAGATTGCCGTAAAATTTCCTGGGCTAATTTTAATATTTTTGCTTTTTGAGAATTACGATAAAGAATTTTTTATTGATGATTGCTGGCTTCAGTTTAAAGATTCTTTCTCTAATAATTTGAGTCTCAGATTTGTCAATGCTTGAAAAAAAACCTGCGAATACCCTACAGTTAGTTTCCGCTATAATTTTTTCGAGAGCTTTTGTTGATGATATTAAGTATCCTTTTCTATGAATAAGGTATAATAGGGTTGGATCATGGCCAAGCAGGCAAACAGTATCGTCAGACAGACAGTAAGAGCGAATCGATTGAGCCAGTTGAAAGTCCAAAGATCTATCTGGGTTCTCTCGCGATAGGTAATCAGATAATCTCCATAAGCTTAATATTATTGTTCCAAATAATAGAGTGCAAACCAAAATAGATTTCCAGCGAGGGATTTTTTTGTTTAGGTAATAATAGCATGTTTTTCCAATTATAATTGTTGCCTGTGGAATAAATGGTAATTGGTAATATTCATGTATGTAATTTCCTTTGGCGACAATTATGAAATAAAATATGACAGAGAGCATCCATACATAAATCGTTGACTCCTTTGTGCTTATCTTAGGAGTAAAAAAGCCAATTACAAAAAGCACGAAACCGCACCATGTTAGATGTCTTTCTGCAATACTTTGGAAAATTATGCGATTCCAGAAAGTGAATTGGAACAACATATCCCAGTTACCCCACTTATCCTTACCATATTCCCAGATACCAGATGTTACCCCACCGTTAAGATAATTTTGATGCGCATGGTGATACCACAATGTTACAGATGAAATTATGAATAATGCATAAAGCCAGGGAATTGGCTTAATAATAAATTTCCAGCTGTACTTATTATAGAATAAATATACAAGCAGGATACCTAAATAGAGACTGGTAATTTTCATTAAACACGCAAGTGCAATAGCAATAGCTGAGCCATAAAGTGCAATAATGGAGTTATTCTCATACCATTTCATTAATAATAGTATTCCAAGAATAGAGAACATAATCATCATTGATTCAGGCATGAAAGCTCTACTGTAAAATATCTGCAGAGGTAGTAATGATAAAATAAGCGTTGACCAAAAGGCAATTAAGTCATTGGTTAAATGTTGGACCAGCAAATAAAAAAAAGAGCAATGCTAGAATTGATGAAATGATGGATATAATTCGTCCAATGGATTCATGAATTCCAAATAATCTGTAAAGTAATGAGACAGTATACTGATATATTGGAAATTCTGACTCAACCACTTTACAACCTTCCCAATCAGCACGAGGATAGGCAAGGGAAACATCAACCTCAACATAGTTTCAAGCCATTGCTGCGGTGTCTGCTTGTCTCCAGGAATGCATGCCAATAATTGCCGCATTAATATTTGGTAAGCGAACTATCAAGGTTAATATCAGGATAAAATATAATCTATATTTTTGCACCATAAATTACTTGTAACGTTATTTCAATTTTTAGTTCTTGGTTACCAACTTCGATAATGTTGATAAATAATAAAAATTCTGATTGTAAGTAATCCTTAATGATAAAAAATTCGAAACGCATAATTGAAGAGGAATACTTTCCTGTTTAGCTTATACTAAATTTGTGATATTTAGAGTGCATTAGTTTGAGTGTGTAAATTATCCCGTATGTTTATCTCCATGTCACGATTACACCAATGGTTTTATACCTTTAAGTAAGTAATTATCTAATCTTGAGGCGCAAAGTTTGTTGTAAATGGCTTTTAAAAATTTTAACTCAAAATTAGAGTATAATAGCTTTTTAGATATGATACTTCCATTGCATTAATAAAAAGATCGACTATTGCTATTAGACATTTGCAAATCCTATGAAAAAAGGGAAGGATAAGTGGTATTTTGGACCAGGTATTAATTTGTTAAGCATAAGTATCGGTATACAATAATTTTTTAGGATTATCTCTTGATTTTTTAAAAAATTAATCCTATTTTTAAAACAAAGATAATTAATTGAAAATTATTCAAAACAAAAGGAGATAAATTTATGAGTCCTAAAGACTTTTTTGAGTTTGCTAAGAAGCACGGTGCGGAAATGCTGGATTTGAAGTTTGTGGACTTGCTAGGTTCCTGGCAGCACTGCACATTTCCGATAGATTCCCTAGATGAAGGCACACTTACAGAGGGACTTGGTTTCGATGGTTCTTCTATACGTGGGTGGCAAGGAATACATGTGTCTGATATGCTTGCAATTCCAGATTTGGATACCGTATGTTTGGATCCGTTTTTTGAAAAACCGACTGTTAGCGTTATTGCGAACATCTTAGATCCAGTTAGCAAACTAAGATATTCACGAGATCCAAGATATGTGGCAATGAAAGCGGAGGAGTATCTTAGAAATACGAAAATAGGAGATACATGTTATATTGGACCCGAGCCGGAGTTTTTCATTTTTGATGAAGTGCGCTATGAACAAAATCAGCATAAGGGTTATTACGAAATTGACTCTGTAGAAGGCGCATGGAATACAGCTCGTTTCGAAGAACCAAATTTAGGATACAAGCCAAGCTTCAAAGGTGGATATTTCCCGGTAAGTCCAACTGATACATATCATGACCTAAGAGGTGAAATGGTCAATGAGATGAGGAAGTTGGGCATAGTAGTGGAAGCACATCATCACGAAGTTGCTACGGCTGGACAGAGTGAGATAGATATGAAGTACACAACATTACTTAAAATGAGTGATCAATTAATGTGGTTTAAGTACATTTGTAAGAATGTGGCTAAGAGACACAATAAAACGGTAACATTTATGCCTAAACCAATTTTCCAGGATAATGGTAGTGGAATGCATACTCACTTTTCGATCTGGAAAGACGGCAAGCCTTTATTTGCGGGTGATGGTTATGCGGGCTTGAGTAAACTGGCTTTGTATGCGATAGGTGGAATTCTAAAACATGCGCCTGCAGTTTTGGCATTTGCAGCACCGACGACCAATTCGTACAGGCGACTTGTTCCTGGATTTGAAGCTCCAGTTAATCTGGCATATTCAGCAAGAAACAGGTCCGCTGCATGTAGAATACCAATGTATTCATCGAACCCGAAAGCAAAACGTGTAGAATTCCGTTGCCCTGATCCAAGTTGCAATGGATATTTAGCATTTTCTGCAATATTGATGGCAGCTCTGGATGGAATAGAAAACAAAATAGATCCTGGTGAACCACTTGATCGCGATATTTACGAAATGACACCTGAAGAACTTGCAAATACTCCAAAAACACCTGGCTCGTTGGAAGAAGCACTATGTGCTCTGGAAAAAGATCATGCGTTCCTGTTGAAGGGTGATGTGTTCACAGTCGATTTGATTGAAGCATGGATAAAGTGGAAAAAAGAAAAGGAATTGGATGAAATGCATCTCAGGCCGCATCCATACGAATTTCATCTCTATTATGATAATTAGTCCTTTGAGGCTGTAATTGACAATGGGGGCCACTGGTGAAAAATACCTTTGGCCCCGTGTTTTAAATTCTTGCTCCTTTCGATACAATGTGCCATTTCAGTTTGCCCTAGCTGGATTTCAGAACATAGACCTAATTCTTGATTTTGTGCTAAGACCTTACAGCACAAAGCAAGTTTTTTACTCATAACAACGGACAAGCCAATTAATTTATCGAACGACATTCTACCCCAAGCCGTTGTGTCTAAACTATAAATATTTCCTTTGATTGCTCTTATTGCAATTTTTATTGCTTTTTTTCAAATAGAGATTTATCTGCCCCGCAAATCGGACAGACCCAATCATCAGGTAGATTCTCGAAAGCTGTTCCAGGTGCAATTCCATTTTCTGGATCGCCCTTCTCGAGTTCGTAAACATAATTGCAAATTGTGCATCTATATTTCATTATACTTATCGTCCTTTTTGTAACTCTGTTGCATAATTTTAAATAATGTTAAAATATCTAACATTCTTTATCCCTTAAGAGTTCCATTATTTAAATTAATATAAAAAATTTTGTAGGAGTTCTTATACAAAACCGAATGTGGGGGCAAGCTTTGGAAAAAAGTAATGTATGATTCTGGTAAGATGGACTGGCTCTGATTAATCGAAGTAGACATTGAAGTGATAGAAAAAGCCGATTTTCTATTTGACAAGTAGAAAACGGGGTATATTGTATAGTAATGCTGTAAGATTAAGAGTTAGCTTTTAAACTGATGAATTTTATGATGAACCAATTTATTCAAATGAATTTAACTAAAGTGGAAAGGTCAGTTTGGTACGAATCATTTTGAAAATCTATTGCGGAGTACGAATATTAAGATGTTGTAAGATTCATGTTTATATGTATCTGAATATTTCTTTATTTCTCGTAGCAACAACCCTGTTCGGTTGACAAATTAAAAACATAGAACTTGCACTAAATATTTAAATAAAATAGAAGCTTTACTCTCTTTGATATTTTTTGTCACTTAATTGATTTTCTTTGGGAAACCCTATAAATTGTACATTAAAATTTTAATTGAATATGAAAAATATGGATAAAGATGAAATTGTAAGAACAGAAATTTTAAAATCTGCTGAGCGTGTATTTCAGAAGTGGGGATTTAATAAAACAACTATGGAGGATATTGCACGCGAAGCTGGAAAAGGCAAAAGCACTCTCTATTATTATTATAAAAGTAAGGAAGAAATACTTGATGCTGTAATCGATGTCGAATTTCAGAAGATTATCCAGAAAGCTAGAGATTCAGCATTGAATGCGAAATCTGCTAAAGATAGAATGATAAAGTATATAGTTGAGTCGATCAATGAAATGAAAGATAAAATCAGTACATATACAATTATTTGGGATGAAATAAAAAGGGATAAGAATTTTGTTAGTAAATTGAGGGAAAAGTGCCAAAAAAAAGAAGAACAATATGTACAAGAGATTCTAGTGGCTGGAATTGAAAACAATGAATTCAGTTTTATTGATAAAAGCGAAATACCAATTGCTACTAAGGCTATTATCGGGATGATACATGCACTCGAATTGTATTTGCTTTTGGAAAATGATGATAGAAAACAAGTTGATATTGCTGCACGATTCATAGCATACGGGCTTTAATTTTTTTTGCAAATTATTCGACTGCAAAACACTTTTTGTCTAATGGTGCAAAAGGGAATTTACGATGAAATTATTATCGGAGTTTGTTTACAGATTTAGAAAACCCATTATTTTCTCAACGTTTATCATTACAGCTGTTCTGGCGTATTTCATAAAAGATCTTTCGATTAATTCCGATTTTACAAGCTATTTGCCTGAGACCGATAAAGTAGTTACAACATTAAACTATGTGAGCGAAAAATTTAGCGGGAAGCACATTGCGATTATTGCTATCGAATCGGACGAAATTTTCAGCAAAGAAACGATCGAAAGAATAAACCACCTGACATCAAAATTCAGACTGATTGATGGTGTTTCTTATGTGACCAGTTTGACAAATATTATTGATATTAAAAAAGTTGATGGTGGATTAGAAATAGCAAAATTGATTGATGAATATAATTTACCTAAAGATACAAACGAGCTTTGTAGACTAAAAGATTATGCACTTTCTAAAGATTTGTATAGAGATAGAATAGTCTCTGCAGATTCGAAGATAGCATTAATTATATGCAAACTTCGAGAAGGTAGTGATGACGTTAGAATAGCAAGAGAAATAAAGGAGATAGTTACAGAAGCAAACATGAAGGAAAAAGTCTACTTCGCGGGTTATTCTTTTAATATACTTGAAGTGAGCAAAATTATTATACAAGATTTGAGATTGCTCATTGTTCTTGCATTAATTGTAATCATATCAGTCCTTTATTTGAGTTATCGTTCCTTCAGCGGAGTTATTCTTCCACTTATCTCTGTTTTTATGAGCATTGTCTGGGCTTTAGGAATAATGAGCTTGCTAAAAGTGAAGATTACACTTGTAACAAATGTAATTCCGATAGTGCTAATTGCGGTTGGCAGTGCTTATTGTATTCATATGATAAGTAAATTTTATGAAGAAGGTTCAAAAGGATATGATAGAGCGAGTCAGATAAAAATATCAATTAGCGAAGTAGTTGTTCCAATATTCCTTTCAGCTATCACTACTATGGTAGGATTTATATCTTTTATATTTGGTTCCTACTTAACGGTGATCAGAGAATTTGGAATATTCTCTGCTTTGGGTATTCTTTTTGCATTTGTCATTTCGATTACATTTGTCCCTGCGATATTATCTTTACTTCAGGCGAAGAAAGATAATGATACTGCCGAATGGTCTTTAAGCAAAAAAGGTGGAGATAAATTCAATTTGTTTATGGATATGATATCTAAATGGATATTGAAGAATAAAGTTTTAGTCATTGTTATAGGCATAGTAATTTGCGTACTGAGCATTTTTTACGTTCTGAGAGTCCAGCGTAATGTAGATATGACGAAATATTTTAAGTCCAATAGTGAAATTAGAATTGCGTCAGAAATGATGAGAAATAAATTTGGGGGGGATATGCCGGTATATTTTTTAGTAGAAGGAGATATTCAAGATCCAAAAACATTAACCGAGATGAAAAAATTGCAAGAATTCATAAAGTCTCAGAAAAATATTTACAATCCTCAGTCTATAGTAGACCTAATAGAAGAAATGAATGATGTCATGGGTGAAGGTAGAACTATTCCCGATAGTAAAGACAAAATAGGTAATCTATGGTTTCTTATAGAAGGTGACGAAATGGTGGAGCAACTGGTTGACCCCGAAAAGAGAGAAGCCATTATTCAGGCAACTATGCCCAATTTTAGTAATCCTGATGAGATGCATGAATTAGGAGAAAAAATACAAGAATTTATCACTAAAAACATTGATACCTCTATTGTAAAAGTGGAAATTACGGGCATGCCTTTTATAAACGAACACATGGATCGGGCGATTGTTGAGAGTCAATTAATGAGTTTGGTCATTGCCCTTGTGTTTGTACTTGTCTGTATGATTTGCTTGCATCGCTCTATTATTAATGGATTAGTTGGCATAATTCCAATTGTGTTTACTCTTTTAGCCATTTTCGGATTTATGGGTTATTTTGAAATTCCTTTGAACTTAGCAACTGTTCTGGTAGGTAGTATTTCAATTGGAATTGGAATAGATTACCCAATACATTTTACAAATCGATTTAGAATAGAACTTATAAGAACGAATAATGAATTGGAAGCATTAAGTACTACTCTGAAAACCACAGGAAAGGCAATATTAATAAATGTAGTAGCAGTGATGCTAGGTTTTCTTGTGCTTACAATGAGCAATCTTGTTCCACTTCAAAATTTCGGAATATTGATAGCGATTACAATGTTGAGCTCGGGAACTGCTACGTTAACCCTTTTGCCATCAGCGATTCTTTTAATTAGAGATAGGACTTAGAAATATAGTCGTTTAACTATGAAAGGAGGAATATAAAATGGTAAGAAATATTTTAGCAATTTTTGCTTTGATTATTCTCTTGGATGTCCAGATACTGCCGCAAGAAATCCAATTGACAGCTGAACAAATACTCAGTAAAGTCGACGATGTCGTTAATGCTCCAGGGGATCAGGAATTAAAAATCAAACTGGTCTTGATTGATAGCAAGGGTAGAGAAGAAGAACGTGAAATAGTTATGTATCAAAAAGGTAGCAATAGAAGGTTGGCAAAATTTATATCTCCCGCACCTCAAAAAGGAATTGGAGTCCTTTCGCTTCCAAACGATGTAATGTATTTGTATCTGCCTGCGTTTAAAAAGACTAGAAGAATAGCTTCTCACATTAAAAATACAAAGTTCTCAGGTACTGATTTCACTTATGAAGATATGGAAGCAATCAGGTATTCAGAAAAATATGATCCGGAAATTTTAGAGAAAGAAGAGAATTTCTTTGTCCTTCAGCTTAAACCGAAGAAGGATGTTAAAACTGATTATTCAAAATTGGTTCTCTGGGTTCGTTCCAGTGATTTCTATCCGACGAAGATAGAATATTATGATAAGGCTAATAGGTTATATAAAGTAATGAGACGTGATAAAATTGAAAAAGTTGGTAAATATTTGATATCGAAAGAATCGGAAATGGAAGATTTGAAAGAAAATCACCGCTCAAGGATGATTATAATTGACGCTAAATTCGACTCGGGCTTATCCGATGAAATATTTACTGAGCGTTATTTAATTAGGTAGAGAAAGGGGATAAATATGAGAAAAGTACTTCTAGTGTTTATAGCTAAACTTATTTTTTTGCCAGCTAGCTACTTATTGTCACAAGAAGGTGCTGAATCGCCAGGCAGTAATATCAGATTGGGGGGATACCTGCAGACTGATAATCGTATGGAATTGAAAGGGAATAATTCATTTTCATGGCATGAATACAGGCTCGATTTAAACATGGAGGTAAAAGGGTCGAATAGTTCGCACTTTTTTTGTGATGTATGGCTCAGGTCTTTGGGTTTCTCAACTGCTCAACACGGCTATGATTTGATGAATAAAGACAAAATTTCTCCGCTAAGTCTAGATCTCAAAGAAGCATATGTTGATCTGTATGGCTTTGTGTTTGAAAATCTTGACATTCGTATTGGGAGACAGCGAATTGCGTGGGGAACCGCAGATAAGTTAAATCCGACAGATAACCTGAATCCCTATGATCTGGAAGATATATGGGATTTTGGCAGGCACTTAGGTTCTGATGGATTGAGAGCAACATATTATCTCAATGATTGGACATTCATATTTGTCTATATTCCTACATTTACACCGGCGGTCTTGCCTTTTGGTGATTGGTCTAAAGCTTTGTCACCTTCTTTTGAATTGCCGACAGGTTTAACCTTAAGAAATTCTGTGGATAATATTATTATGCCAAAAAATAATTTATGGCAAAGCTCTATAGCTGGATTTAAAATTGCAAGAAAGTTGTTTGATTATGATGTCTCACTGAGTTATGTTTATGGCAGAGATTATTTGCCCATTGTAAATAAAACCATATTCACTCCCACAGCCACGCCAGGTGAAGTAGATATTACGAGTGAACTTATTTATCCGAGAATGAATATCATTGGTATGGATATGGCAGGTGCAATTACTGATGTTGGTATATGGGCTGAAGCAGGTATTTTCATGCCTGAAAAGGTTATAATGTTATCGGATCTAAGCGCATTGGGAATTGGAACTCAAAAATCGATTTCATTAGATGATAAGCCGTACGTTAAGTATGTAATTGGTGCAGATTATACTTTTAAGAATGGGATATACATAAATGGTCAATATTTGCATGGCTTTATTCATGAGAGAGGCGAAAGTGCTCTTGAGAATTACATAATGTTTAGTTTGGAATGGAAACTAATGAATGATAAATTGAAAATAGTTCCTCTTGGTGGGGGAATAGAAATAAAGGATTTTAATAATGTTAAGGATAACTACGCTCTTATTTTCGTTCCAGAAATTAACTACTATCCTGTACCAAATGCAGAGTTATTACTCGGTGTGCGTTTTATTGATGGGAAGAGTAGTACAGTTTTTGGAAGAATGAAGGATAAGGATGAGTTATTCGTTAAAGTAAAATATAGTTTTTGATTGTTATATTAGTCATATCTTATTTTTTTCGTGCTCTTTTAATGTGTTAGGTGTTTGCATTTTATTTGAGGAGGTTGTATGAAAAGAGAGATTGAAATTTCTAAGGCAAATCGACTAATTAATTCGGGCAATGTAATTCTCGTAACCTCGAGATATAAAGAGAAAACGAATATTGTTACTGTTGCATGGCACACTCCGATTTCTTCAAAACCACCTGCTGTTGGTATAGCCATAGCGAAGAAACACTTTTCTGCGGAATTGATAAAAAAATCGGGTGAGTTTGTTATCAACATTCCAGATTGGGAATTAATAAATCAGGTAATTTTTTGCGGAAGCCATTCTGGTAGAGATGTTGACAAATTCAAGGAAACCAAGCTTACTCAGGTTGAAGCAAGGGAGCCAATAAAAGTGCCAAAAATAGGCGAGTGTATTGGTTCAATAGGATGCACATTGATAGACTGGAAAGAGGTTGGTGATCATTATCTTTTTATAGGAGAAGTTCTGTTTGCAGAAGCTGAAGAGGATATTTTCAAGGACTACATCTGGGATACATCTAAGGTTAGGTTGATTTATCATCTCGGTGGAGATTGCTTTATGAAGTCTTCAGCATCGGTTACTGTGTATAATAGGTAAAGAGTCGAAGCCGACGCGCAGTCAATAGATTTTTTATTCTAAATTTTAGATTGGAATAGTTATTTTAGGTAAGTCAGTTGTACAGCCTACATAGACATGTCCTTGTTGGCTTTGTATGATGTAGACAACAGGCATTAAAGTGAAGTGGAATTTGTTTTAGAAATACCAGCCTGAGTAGAAGAACAGGTTTTTAAGTTTTAGTAGCGGGGGTAGGACTTGAACCTACAACCTTCGGGTTATGAGCCCGACGAGCTACCAATTGCTCCACCCCGCGATATTATCTATTATAATATACGATGAATTTGAAGCTTGGTCAAGTTCTTTATTATTTATACTATATGCAATATGCAATCGATCTAAAGCTATTCCTCCATTATTTCAGTTATTAACATCCCAATTACAAACCATAGAATTATAGCAGTCGAGCCAACCAGGATATTTAAAATTACTTTTATGTAATTGGATAAATTGGACTTATATATGGTAATGTTTAATCCGTAAGCCAGCACTCAAAGTGCCCCACCTATAGCACCACCAATGAATACCAGCAGCAATGGCTAGCCGCAAATAATGTGAGCCTTTGCAGAAAGCTCTTTTTCTTCCCCATGTCATTTTGGTACATTGGTTGGGTTTGGTTTTGCTCCATGTGCATTTCTCTCTTTAGTTAATATGTTTTTTGCGTTGATTGTAATGCACATTCTTAAAAGATACTACCTGATAAAAGGTATTGAAACTATGCGTCCGAAGCTTGAAAAAATTATTGCCCAGAGAAAATCACCAATTAGATTATAAATTGCGAAGTTTATTACATTAACTCTATATAGTCCAAGACAAACGGGAATTATATTTCTAACACCGTATAGAAATCTTGATATTATCATTACCGGCGTTCCATATTTATTGATTATTGCTTTTGATTTTTCAACCTTTACTCCGAATTTTTTTCTGAGAAACTTCCAATTATTCCACACTAGCATACCAAGGCAATAATAAATCATGTTTCCGAAAAACGAAACAATCGTTCCAATTGCAATTAATTCCATTAGACTCATTCTGCCTGTTGCGACGAATGCAACACCAGCAAATAAACCTGCTTCACCGCTGAATGTAATCAAGGCTATAACAATCAAGTAAGCATTTTGATGAATCAATTGCTCCATTTTTTATTTGTCAGAATAGATATAAACAAATAGTAACAGTTGTTGTAACTGCTTCATTTTTAGCCTCTGTAACTTTAACAGGTTTTTAAGTGCTTACTTAATTATACTGTAGATTTCAAACATTTCAAACTTTCTTTAAATTAAGCAATCCTATTTTAAAGTGGTTACATAGCTAAGAAATTTCTAAGGTCTTAAGAATTTTTAGGGATAATCTACTTATATGCAAATAATTAAAAATTATCATAAATTGAAATATCAAATGAAAGATAATTCAATTATGAGAATAAAATATCGTTTATTCTTTTCTTTTTTGATAAGCTGTTGTTTTTTTGCGCAGAATAGTTCGCAGGATTTAAATTATCTGCCGAAATCGAAAAAGGGTGTATTGGTTCAACATAAGTATTTTTCTCTGTCTTACGTTTCCAAGTACAAGAATGCTGAATGGGTTGCTTACAGGCTTGTAGATACGATGCTACATGGTACGGCTAAGCGCAAGAACAATTTTTGTGTTGATCCTATGGTTCCCGGAGGAACCGCATGTCCAAATGACTTTCCGCCAAAGGAATATGATAGGGGGCACTTGTGTCCAGCCGAGGATATGAGTTTTTCTCAGGAAGCAACTGATTCCACTTTTTATATGAGCAATATGAGCCCTCAAATGGGAACTTTCAATAGAGGTGTCTGGAAAAAACTTGAAAACAGGATAAGGAATTGGGCGAAGAAGTATAGAGAGATATATGTTGTTTCAGGTCCAGTTTTAAAGAATGGTTTGCAGAGGATAGGGCCAAAAAAGGATATTAGTGTACCGAAAGAGTTCTATAAAGTTGTTCTGGTCTATCAGGATACTGTGAAGCGAATGATAGGCTTTATTTTGCCGCACAGGAAAATCAAGGAATCGCTTGAGCAATTTGCAGTTCCTGTGGATAGCATTGAGAAAATAACTCGGATAGACTTTTTCCCCGATTTGCCAGATAAAATAGAGAGACAGCTGGAGAAAAAGGTTAGTCTTGCTGGGTGGAATTAATATTGTGACAGTTGTATATAAAAAAGTGGGGGGGTATTGAAAAAAAGAAGGGTTTACCCTAAGATAGAAGAAAAAGATAAAATAAGAGAACTATCAAAGGAGGTAAACCCTTAAGGAAACAATAGACAAGATAAATTTACAGAAGTAGCAGGAAGAAATCAACAGGTATGA
>Ga0078972_1000152_pt1 | contig 57820 bp, 32 predicted proteins | sample YelNatPaOPGAMG01_FD_67568 | JGI IMG/M metagenome (GOLD analysis project Ga0078972, IMG submission 67568) | Hot spring thermophilic microbial communities from Obsidian Pool, Yellowstone National Park, USA - OP-RAMG-01 (SPADES assembly) (version 2) | ecosystem: Environmental > Aquatic > Thermal...
CAGCCTTCAATCGTGGAGACTTTTTTTGGTTACTTTTTTGTGTAGCTGACAAAAAAGTAACTCAGGGTTCGGGGTGAAACCCCGCATAACCCTTTTCATAAAGACCCCTACCCTCATCCTTTATGCAAGCATCACAGAAAATTAGTCCTTCACTAAATCTTTTGCGGGGATTGAGGTCAAATCCCGACTTTGGCGTCGGGCCCTCTGCCGTAATTCTATGCATTCAGGCATTCACAACAGCCCGGGTCACCTTTTTTGCCCTGGCCGGCGCGCATTGGGTTTCCGTGAACATTAGGAATCTTTTTTGGAATAAAATTTGACTCATATTCGTGTTCTTGCCCTTTGAGTTCCTTGATATTTTTATTTCAAAGAAAATTTGTTCTCAGAAACCAAAGCGAAACCTTAGGTTTCGAATTGCAATTTACATGGTATCATCCATGGTAAGTTGAAAGCCTACCTTTACAACACCAGAGGTGTTGAAGAAAACGATCTTAGGTGTAATTAATGGGCCTTTTAGCACAAGCAGATTAGGTATTAAAATGAAACATCAATACCTTAATTTCACAGGCAACTGCCACTGTTACACGGGGTGTTATCGGGAAAAATAAAATTTAATCAACATTACGCAGAAATACTGCGCAATGTGCCGCAAGGGCCGCTTCCACTTCGTTTCAGCGGGGTTTGCCCGGATGCCAACGCGCAAGGCCTACCCACTGCGCATCAGTTCGCTTTAGCTCCTGATGCGCAATCCGGGCTTAATAAAATCTTGAAATTGGTCTAAAGCCAATAAAATCATTTAAGGTTCAGCAATATATACCGTCTGGACATTTACGAATTCACGGATTCCATGCCATGACAATTCGCGTCCGTACCCTGACTTTTCTGTTCCTCCGAAGGGAAGCCTCGGATCGGATTTTACCATTTCATTGACAAAAACTGCCCCGTCTTTGAACCAGGGAATCATTTTTTCCGCTCGTCCCAGATCGGAAGTAAAAACAGTAACCCCCAGCCCGAATGGAGAGGCGCCGGCCAGTTCCATCATTTTCGGTTCATCCGGGGCCTTGATAATAACAGCCACCGGTCCGAAAACTTCTTCCCTGAAAACCGGCATGTCAGCCGTAACGTTGATCATAACGGTGGGTTCGAAGAAGGCTCCCTGCCGGTGTCCTCCGTACAGTACAGTTGCTCCCAGGTACTGCGATTCAGTTACCTGCCGTTCTACCTTTACGGCATGCTCAATACCTGCCAGCGGCCCCATTTCCGTGCCGGGATTCATGGGATCTGACACAACCAGTTTTTGCACTTTTTGCAGAAACATTTCCACAAACTCATTGTACACGCTTTGGTGAACAATAAACCGTTTTGCCGCAATACAACTCTGGCCGGCATTTTGCATTCGCGACCTGAAACCCGTTTCAACGGCAGCAGGAAGGTCAGCATCATTCAGCACCAGAAAGGGATTGCTTCCGCCCAGTTCCAGCACGGTCTTTTTCAGGTGGCGGCCGGCCAGCTCAGCTACCTTGGAACCTGCTTCCGGGCTTCCGGTTAAGCTAACTGCCTTTACCAACGGATGGGCAATCAGTCCGGCCACCTTCTCCGAACTGACGGGGATATTCTTAAAAACTCCTTCCGGACAACCGGCTTTCAGAAAAATATCTTCTATCAGCGCAGCGCATTGCTGAACATTGGATGCATGTTTCAGTACAATGCAATTTCCGGCCAGCAGAGCAGGAACAGCACACCGGAAAACCTGCCAGAAAGGGAAATTCCAGGGCATAATGGCCAGAATGGTTCCCAGCGGGGCATACCGAACATAGCTGTGCTTTGCATCCGTAAGAATCTCTTCGTTGCGCAGAAATGCAGGGCCATTTTCAGCATACCAGGAACAAAGCCAGGCGCACTTTTCTATTTCGGCAATGGATTCACGCAAAGGCTTGCCCATTTCCGACGTTATGGTACGGGCATACAATTCTTTGTTGGCATGCAGTATAAGACCTGTTTTTCTTACCAGATCGGCCCGCCGCGCAACCGGAAAATACTTCCAGAAATGAAAAGCCTTTTCTGACTGACGAAAAACTGCCTGAACCTGACGGGCAGAAAATTCGGCAACGGCAGCAATGCATTCACCTGTATACGGATTGATGCTTTTTAGTTGCATAAGTTTTTTTATCAAAGTTGGGATTTTTTCTGTCATTTTGTTCAACAGAGCATTTTTCCTATCTTCAGCCCCATCAATATTCCCATGTATGAAGAAGCTTTTATCGGTGGCAGGAGGAGTGTTTCCTTTTCTTTTCTGCTCGCTGGGTTTATTTTCCCAGAATCAGGTTATTCCGCTTCCTGAGCATCCGCGGCCCGATTTTGAACGGCCGCAGTGGATCAACCTTAACGGAACCTGGGATTTTCGTTTCGACAAGGAAAATGTGGGAGAAAAGAATTTCTGGTACAGGCAGTTTCAGCCCGAACAGAAAATTCTGGTTCCGTTTTCCTGGGGTTCTCCCTTATCGGGTGTCGCCAACGAAGCCGATATCGGGTGGTACTCCCGTACCATTGATATTCCGGAATCCTGGAAAGGACAACGGATTTTTATCGTTTTTGGAGCTTCTGACTGGAGAACCACAGCCTGGCTGGATGGCACAAAGCTGGGTTTCCATCAGGGAGGATACACTCCATTTGAATTTGAGATTACCCCGCTTGCCGTACCCGGGAAAACGCACCGGCTGGTAGTGAAGGTTGATGACTCTCCGGCACAGTACAAACTGGAAGGGAAGCAGGGGTACGGCCCGGCACGTGGCTTCTGGCAAACGGTTTACCTCGAAGCCCGCGGAAGCAACTACCTGAAAAAGGTTCATTTTGTGCCCGACATCGATCGTTCCCTGGTGCAGGTAACCTATTACCTCGGGCAGCCTCTGGATCAACCTGCTGAACTGATGATTTCCGTTTCTCTTCCCACCGGAAAAGATACGGTCATCATTAGAAAATTAAAGAAAGGAGAGGAGGTGGGAACCCAGACAATCTTCCTTCCCGGTGCCCGTCTCTGGACCCTCGACGACCCCTGGCTCTATGATGCTAAACTGAAGCTTGTTGCTGAGCGTAAGACCATTGATGAGGTCAAAACCTATTTCGGCATGAGGAAAATCAGTGTGGTGAACCTTCCGGGAACGGCATTCCCGTACATTGCTCTCAATAACAGGCCGGTATATCTGCAGCTCACACTCGATCAATGCTATCATCCTGAAGGGTTTTATACCTATCCGTCTGATGCCTTTATGCGCGACGAAATTTTGCGATCAAAAAAGATCGGCCTTAACGGAAACAGACTGCACATCAAGGTCGAAATTCCCCGCAAACTTTACTGGGCCGACAAGCTGGGTCTGCTGATCATGGCCGATGTGCCCAACAGCTGGGGAGAACCCGGCCCTGAAATGCGGAAAGAATGGCAATATGCCATGGAACAGATGATTGACAGGGATTTCAACCATCCGTCCATTTTTTCCTGGGTTCTGTTCAATGAAACCTGGGGGCTGTTCTCCAGCGACGGTAAAAAAAGAGTATATGCCGACAGCACGGCACATTGGGTGGAGCAAATGTACTACCGGGCCAAAAAACTCGATCCGACCCGTCTTGTGGAGGACAATTCAGCCTGTAACTATGATCATGTTGTCAGCGATATCAATTCCTGGCACAGTTATTTGCCCGGCTATGCCTGGAAGGACTTTATGAAGGTGGTTATTGACAGTACCTTCCCGGGATCTCCCTGGAATTACCGCCATCCTGCGGTTCAGGCGCAGGCGCCCATGATCAACAGCGAATGCGGCAACGTTTGGGGATACAACGGGAGCACAGGAGATGTGGACTGGAGCTGGGATTACCACCGGATGATCAATGAGTTCCGTATGCATCCCAAAATGGGTGGATGGCTCTATACCGAGCATCACGATGTGATTAATGAGTGGAACGGATATTACCGTTACGACCGCAGTGAAAAAGAAACCGGACTGGGCGAACTGGTTCCCGGCATGAGCCTGAACGACCTGCACAGTCCGTTTTACCTGTCGGCCGGAAGCGAATTATGCCGGCAGGTGTTTCCTGACGAGGAGGTTGTTCTGCCGCTTTTCGCTTCTTTTATGACAGATGCTTGCGCAGGAGATTCCCTCGTTATTGCCCATGAAATGTATGCATGGGATCAGCTCGGTAATTACAATTATGTGGCTTCCGGGCGGGATATGGTGCCGTATAAGCCCTGGTATCAGGGCCATCTGGCTGATCTGAACGTGCGTATGCCCTGCTATCAGGGATTGACACTGGTTTCCTGGCAGATTGAAACCCGTTCCGGTAAGGTTCTGCACCGGAACTTTACTACATTTTATGTTACAGCAGGAAATACACCCGGTAGGGAAACCATTACCAGGCAGGGGAAAACGTTTGAACTGGTGCGTTTTCATCCTGCATCCTATGCTTCTGCCGGCTGGACGACCAAAACCAGCCGGGTAATGAATGGACTGAAGGTTTGGGGCGACGGAAAGGGTTATTTTGAATACCGGATCCAATGGCCCTCCGGTCTGAAAAAGGAAAATATTGCAGGCCTTACCTTTCTGCTGGAAGCCTCGGCAAAGGAACTGCTGGGGAAAGATCGTCCTGAAGGCATGCAGAAGGGCGGTGATTATATGCGGGGCGAAGGTTTTCATGACCCGGGGCTCAATCCCAATGCATACCCCATGACGGATACCCGGAAATTTCCTTCCCTGCTCACAGTAAGGGTAAACGGAATTTCCGCCGGTCAGTTTTATCTTCCCGATGATCCTGCTGATCACAGAGGGATTCTGTCGTGGTTTTCCCAGCCCCAAAACGGAAGGCTTGACGAAGCCGGCTCATACGGTTATCTGGTTCAGGCAGTAGTTCCCCTGGATGCCCTGCAGGAAGGGAAAGACATTATCATACGGCTGGAAGTAAATGACGGATTGCCGGGCGGACTGGCCATTTACGGAGAACGTTCCGGAAGATACCCCTTCGATCCGACGCTGGTGTTTCAATTAGTGCACTGAGGATTATTTCTGTTTTCTCCCGGGCCGGTAATTTTCAGGGGCATCGGCAAAAACCTGCGCTCCGTTGACTTCCTTCTTCGCCTTGTCGAATACCATGGCTACACCCGTGAACCGATAACCGGGTGTTATGATATTGGTGTAATGCCCCTTGCTGTGAACCCAGCCGTCAACCATTTGATATGCTGCCTGCTCATAGGTTTCGACAATCAGGGTTTTTGTCCTGGAACCTGAGGCATAGATCGGAACCAGCACATAGCCCCTGGCAAGATTTTCCGCTGCGGCTGTGAAGGGGAAACCATAGTAATCAAGCCTGTCTTTCAATGTCTTTTTCCTTCGGTTTGCCTGAAAATGAGTAAGTTCCTTTTTCCCTCTCTGGTATTTTGCCTGATCCAGAGCCGCCATGTACAAAAGGGAATCGTTCTGCAGTGCATTCAGTCCGTGGGCTTTCCTCACACTGTCGATCTTTATTTTTACAAAATATTCCATCAGTCCGACGTCAAAATTATCAGAATCAATGCGTTTGTCGCTGGCATTCTGGGCCAGAACATCATAGCCGGGCCTGAAAGAAAGGAAGAGCAGAACACCGGCAAGCCATATCAGTTTGTTCATACCCGTTTAATTTTTAACTGATTCATCAATCCATTTTCCAATAAGCTCAAGAGCTTCCTGATTTATCGTTTCTTCTATTGTACCGTACTCAAAACCGTCTCCTGTTTTGCATTTCTGGAACAAGTGGTTCAGTCCTTCCAGCTTTTTGATAGTAAAGGATTTGCATTTTCCTTCTTTGAGCGCCTTTTCAATAGCCTCCAAATTCGGGTCTGCCTGTACCTGGGTATCTTTGCTTCCGTTCAGTGCCAGCACAGGACAGGTTACCTTTCTGAGTGTTGTTGCCGGCTGGTAGGTCAGGCAAAATCTCCACCATTGACTGGAGAAAGCCCTGATCATTCCTTCCAGTTGTTCGGGTGTCCAGGAGAGAAGGTTTTTGTCTGTTTCGGGCAATCCGGCATAAGCTTTTAGTATTTTTCTTGCAGCAAGGCCTGAATCGCTTGTTGATGATATGATTTCAAATATTTTTTTCCGGAACCCGATTTCGGTCCTGGTTTGTTCTTCTGTTTTTCCAAGCAATTTTAGCTGGCGTTCAATTTGATACAGAACAATCTGATCCATTCCTATACCCGGTCCGGCAAGAAGAACGATAAATGCAACCTTCTTTGAGCGGGAGGCAACCATGGGTGCTACCATCCCTCCTTCGCTGTGCCCGATAAGGCCTGTCCTTCCATGATCAATTTCTTTGCGGGTTTTCAGATAGGCAAGAGCGGCCATTACATCCGAAGCAAAATCAGCGGTTGTTGCGTCGTTGAAGTTGCCGGTGGATTTCCCGGTGCCACGGTCATCGAAACGAAGCACAGCAACTCCCCTGCGGGTAAGATAATCCGAAAGTACCAGAAATGGTTTATGGCCGAACAATTCTTCATCCCTGTTCTGTGGCCCTGAACCGGAAATCAGAATAACCGCAGGAAATGGACCTTTACCCTTCGGAAGAGTAAGGATGCCGGCAAGAGTAATTTTGTCCTTTGCATTTTCAAAGGTAACTTCTTCTTCAACGTACGGATATGGTTTCTGCGGTTCCTGCGGCCTTTTCAGCCCGGGCATTACGTCTGTTTTATGCAAAACCAAGGGAAACCTGAATCCACTCTGCCGGAAATCGCATACCATCGTCTTGTCGGTTGAATCAATAGTACCTTCCACCTCAATGTGGAGCGATCGCAGGATCAGATTCACTTTTCTGCCGTTACTTGTTACCTGGTCGAAGGGAAAATCATTCGGACTTTGTTCAATGGAACGAAGACTGGCCCGGAGGCTATCATTTTCATCCCGGAAAAATGTGAAGGCAAGGGTGAGTTCTCCTCCTCCCGGCACCGCTAGTTTCCCGCTCCATATTCCGGGAAGGGAGGGCTGGGCAAGTGCCGGCATCAGCAAAAGGAAAGCTTGCAGAAACAAAACAAAAGACAGGGTGCGGGTTTTCATACCATGGGTTTTAAATATGTGCTATTTACTGCGGTTTTTACAATATAAATCCCACAATGGTCTGTAATCGAGAATCTGGAAGTTAATTCTTTCCTCTTCTTCAAACAGTTTGCAGAAATCAGCAGGCGACAACACCGATGCGGCTTTGAACAAGGGTTCATACCATTCTGGCTTCAGATCCCGTACTCCGTTTTTTACATAGAAAATCTTCAGCCACAGTCTGTAGGCCTCATTGTCAGTTACTTCAGGCATTATCAGTGGTTCCAGTATTCCCGTTGCATAATCGTATGCCAGGAAGGTCATAAATAGCCTGGCAAGGTCTTTTCTGAATCCGGGAGACGGGGCTTTCGTCTTATAATATTGGTATATGTAACGGAGAGAGGATGTCGCTTCACCGAATTTTTCATACCCTTTTTGCACAGTCTGGTTGATTTTTTCAAAATGAGCAAAGAGCCTCATTTGATCCAGTCCGTTTTCGGGAAGTTTTTTGCCGGCAGGTGCCGTAAGCCGGAGCACCCGTTCCGGACTGCTGAAAAACGAAAAATCGGAAGGGGTTTTAAGGGGGGCTGAATTGATCAGCCGGGCCTGAAAATTGTATTCAGCCTCAGGAGGTGCTCCATCAATCCCCGAAAGCAGCATAAGAAACCGAAGCTCCTGGTCTTCATTCAATTCCTTTGATCTGTAATGCAGATCGAACCATATCTTTCTGGCCGCCAGCGATGAAAATGGGTCTTTTGCCATGGAAAGGCCTGGCATAAGTGGCTGTTTAAATACCTGCATATCGGCCAGAAGGGGAAGGGTATCAACGGCCTGGCCGGAAAGGCTACCTGACTGGAGTTCGAGCAACAAATAGTCAAGAATATCCGACATCTTTTTAACGGCATCCTTCGGCAGGGGAGCATCGGGCTGTTTCTGAAACTGAAGCCGGTATTTCCTGAACAGGATAAGATACTCTGCCAACGCCTGCCTGTGAACGGTTTCAAGAGGTACAGAAGGGAAGAAACACACCATCACTTCGGAGTAACGTTGAGCGTCCAGCAGAGGCCGTAAAGAACCGAGGGCATTTTCGTTCACATACTTCCTGATTTTGGCTGTATCAGAGTTTTTTAAGAAGCTCAGTGAAGGGTCGTTCATCTGCTGTCGGAACATTTCCCAGTTTTCTGTTGCCGTAATGCTGAAACCAACTTTTTCCGGAACATGCTTTCGCATGGAATCACTGAGAATCGCAGCTCTGCTGAGAAACAACCGGTAGTTGACCGGATAGTTGCCTTCGACGCTGGCAAATGAAGTTACCGTAATCCGGGAAATCCCCGAAAAATTATCGTGCAGAAAATTCTGCACACGTTGTATCATCTGCGGGTCGGGTATGGTTTCATTCACCGCATAGTAAAACCGGAACGATACAGTCTGCAGTTTTTCCGGCGGCTGGTAACAGGTGCACAGATCAGGCGGAGGAATGGGAATAAGCGGAATACGGGGATAATAGTGGAACATGGTATCGCGCAGGTGATGAAAACTCACCATTCCGCATATCCGGTTGTTTTTCAGAAAGAGGATATTGATTTCGCGCAGGTCGGGAATTCCTGCCGGAAGACTGCCCAGGCTGACATATACCAGATCGTTGGGCTTATAGGAGGATCTTCCCTGTTCATTGATCCGGAGGATCTTTGACCGGTAAACCGGCACAACAGGTATTCCGTTGAAAGCTTTTTTCCCATTGCGCCGCGAAGGCTCTGTGAATGCCTGTCCTGCCGGACAGGTATAGGGCGTAAACGGAACAATCTCTGCTATCATTCCGTCGTACTTTTCCCTGAAAAATTGTGCGGCATCCCTGTACTTCCCTGCATTGAATATGATCCCTTCAGCGGTAACTCTCAATCCTGAGAATTTCAATGCCGGTTCGTACCGTTTCCATGCCTGAAGGTCTTCCGGCAACGGATTCAGTTTTACCGATGATGCTGTCTGGGCTCCGGAATAGTGTCCGGCTGCCATAAAGCCGATCAGAAAAAGCAGGGTAAACCGCATGAAAAAGGAAATAATTCAAGGTATGAAGATAGTAAAATAGGTGGAATTTTCCCGGTTCCCGATGCGCACCATCCGCCCCTGGCTCTAAACTCCGCGATAAATAAACAGAGAAGGGTGAACAGCGAAAGGCAAAAGGCAGAAACCTTCGAATAATATTGTTTCCTGATTAGGCGGAATTTTATAAATTGGGCCAAAGTTAAACCGCACCAAATACTCAACCAATGAAAAAAACTTTGTTTGCTTTCTTTTTACTGTTTCTTCTTCTTCCGGCCTGCATTCCGTCAGGTGAGCCGAAACAGGAAACAGCCAATGTGCAGTATCCTTTTCAGGATCCTTCTCTGCCAATAAAGGAACGGGCAAAAGACCTGGTATCCCGTCTCACTCTTGAGGAGAAGGTTCAGCAGATGATGTACAATGCGCCGGCCATCGAAAGGCTGGGAATTCCCGCCTATCCCTGGTGGAGTGAATGCCTGCACGGGGTGGCAAGGGCCGGAAAGGCAACTGTTTTTCCGCAGGCTATCGGCATGGCGGCCTCGTTTGACCCCGACCTGATTTCCAGAATTGCTTCAGCTATCGGTGATGAAGGAAGGGCCTTCTTCCATGCCGCCGATAAACGGGGTAACCGGCTTCAGTACGGCGGATTAACTTACTGGACGCCGAATATCAATATCTTCCGCGACCCACGCTGGGGAAGGGGGCAGGAAACCTACGGGGAAGACCCCTGGCTGACAGGAACCCTCGGGTCGGCTTTTGTAAAAGGCCTGCAAGGCGATAACCCAAAGTACCTTAAGGCAGCTGCCTGTGCCAAGCATTTTGCCGTGCACAGCGGGCCGGAAGCACTGCGGCATGAATTCAATGCGGTGGTGAGCATACAGGATATGAACGAAACCTATCTGCCTGCCTTCAAAAAGCTGGTAGAAGCCGGTGTGGAAGGTGTTATGTGTGCCTATAACCGTACCAATGACGAACCCTGTTGCGGAAACACTTTCCTGCTGCAGGAAAAACTTCGTAAGGAATGGAAATTTAACGGCTATATTACTTCCGACTGCTGGGCTCTGGTTGATTTCTACGAGGGCCATAAGGTGGTTAAGAATGCCGTGGAGGCCGCTACCCTGGCTTTAAAACGAGGCGTTAACCTCAATTGTGGTTCTGTTTATTATCCCTCTCTGATAGAAGCTGTTAAGCAAGGCCTGGTGAAGGAGCAGGAAGTGGACAGTGCTCTGGTTCAGCTTCTTCTCACCCGTTTCCGGCTGGGACTGTTTGATCCTCCCTCCAGGGTACCCTATGCCAAGATCCCCGAATCGGTCATTCACAGTCCGGAACACAAAGCCCTGGCCCGCGAAGCAGCCCGTAAATCGATCGTCCTGCTGAAAAACAAAAACCATGTTCTTCCGCTGAAAAAGGATACACGATATATATATGTAGTGGGTCCCAATGCCACCAATGCTGAGGTGCTGCTCGGCAATTACTATGGGGTAAGTGATAACCTGAATACCATTCTTGCCGGTATTGCCGCCAAGGTGCCTCCGGGTTGTTTCATCCAGTACAAGCAGGGTTGTCTTCTTGACCGGGAAAACATTAATCCTATTGACTGGACAACCGGCGAAGCCAAACAGGCTGATGCAACAATCGCCGTAATGGGGCTGAGCGGCAACCTTGAGGGAGAAGAGGGGGAATCCATCGCTTCCGCAACAAAGGGCGACAGGCTGGATATAGGTTTGCCTGCCAACCAGGTTAATTTCCTCAAAAAACTCAGGGAAGGTAATACCAAACCTATTATCGTGATTGTTACGGGAGGAGGTCCTATTGCCATGCCCGAAGTGGAGGAACTGGCCGATGCGATTCTTTTTGTCTGGTATCCGGGGGAAGAAGGAGGCAATGCCGTGGGAGATATATTATATGGTGATGCCGTTCCCTCCGGCCGCCTGCCGGTCACATTTCCCCGGTCCCTTGATCAGCTTCCGCCCTTTGAAGATTACAGTATGACCGGCCGTACTTACCGCTTCATGGAAAAGGAGCCGCTGTATCCTTTTGGCTTCGGGCTTTCCTATACAAGTTTTTCCTTTTCTGATCTCCGTTTAAGCACTGATCAGCTTCAGAAAGGAAAGACCCTTCAGGTAAAGGTTTCTGTTGGTAATACAGGAAAACTGGAAGCAGAAGAAGTTGTGCAGTTGTATGTTAAACCGCCCAGAGCAGCTTTCCGGGTACCCCTCGCATCCCTCAGGGGGGTAAAGAGAGTTCTTCTTGCACCGGGACGGACACAGGATGTGGAATTCACCCTTGCACCGGAAGACCTGTCGGTGGTGGATGATAAGGGAAATCTGGTGCAAATCGGGGGAGAATACGAGATTGTTGTCGGCGAATCTTCGCCGTCTTCACGCAGTGAAGCACTCGGCGCAGCAAAACCTGTTTCCGGTAAAGTAATGATTATGTAGGTAAAAATCATCCGGTTGGCGCTGAACACCAACCGGATGATCTTTTCATTTTCCGCCAGAAACAAAAAAAATTTGCAAAATGTACAACATGAACAAAATTTTTATAATTTGGCGGTAACCTAATTTTCACTGATTAACTAACTAAATTTAACCTATGAAAAAATGTGCATTTTTTCTGCTGCTACTCGCTGTTGCGGGAATGCAGCTGGTGTATGCACAGGGTTTGCAGGTTACCGGTAAGGTAACCAATGCTGCCGACGGGCAGCCTATACCCGGTGTATCCATTGTTGTGAAAGGGACAACCGTAGGTACCATTTCCGATGTGGATGGTACATACAAGTTGACGGTTCCCTCGAATGCAGTCTCTCTGGTGTTCAGTTTTGTGGGTATGAAAACGGTCGAAGTTCCTATTGAAGGCCGTACAACCATCGACGTGGCGATGGAAGAAGAACTCACACGACTGGATGAAATTGTGGTGGTTGGGTATAGTACCCAGAAAAAAACCGACATTACCGGTTCGGTTTCGGTGGTGGATGCCGATGCGCTCGTATCCCAGCCGGCTCCCAATATCGGGAAACAGCTGCAGGGACGTGCCGCCGGTGTTACGGTCTATACCTCGGGTGACCCCACAGCTATCGGCAGTATCCGTATCCGCGGGATCGGAACCATCGGTGACAACGGTCCTCTGATTGTTATTGACGGTGTTTCTACCCGCGATCAGAACCTGAACAACATTAACCCCAACGACATCGAGTCGGTTCAGATTCTGAAGGATGCATCCGCTTCTTCCATTTACGGTGCCCAGGCCAGCAACGGTGTAATTATTATTACCACCAAGCATGGAAAAACCGGCCGTATGCAGATCAGCTACAACGGGTATTACGGAACCCAGAAAATCAACAAATGGTGGGATCTGCTCGATACCAAAGGCTGGATGGAATACTGGCAGAGAGCCCAGAAAACCTCCATCATCCTGCGTAACTGGGGCGAAGGGCTCAATACCGACAAGACCTTCGATCAGCTGTATAATGACCATAATCTTTGGGCTAACGATGTCAATTACAAGACCAGCCATGCCCAGTTTGGCCCTATTGCCGATGTAAGGCTCCCGGACTATATCATTCCCAATGGTTATATAGGAGATAATCCGGGCGAATGGTCTCCGACCAACCGTATTACCAAACTTGGAAATACCAACTGGTTCAAGGAAATTACCCAGTTTGCCCCGGTTACCAGCCATCAGCTTTCTGCTTCCGGTGGTACGGATAACAGCAACTACAATTTTGGCTTTAACTACTTCGACCAGAAAGGCGTTGTTTATACCACCTTCCTGAGGCGCTATTCTTTCCGCGCCAATACCGAGCTGAAGGTGAAGAATGCCATCAAACTGGGCGAAAATTTCACCTTTGCCTATACCAACCAGCATAGTGAAGGCTGGCAAAACGAAGGATGGCCTGTTTCTATGGCGTATCGTCTGGTTCCCTGGGTTCCGGTATATGATGTGGCCCATCAATTTGCCGGTTCAGGTGCTGACGGTGCCGGTAATGCCCAGAACCCTTATGCCATGCTGTGGCGCGACGGGCACAACAAGGACAACAACCTTCGCATCTTCGGAAACCTGTTTGCTGAAGTTAACTTCCTGAAACACTTCCTCTTCAAAACCTCCTTCGGGATGAGCTATGGAACCGGTAACGGATACAGCTTCCGCTGGCCCAATCCTGAACACAGCGAAGGTTCCCTTGCCACCAACTTTTATGAATATATGAACTGGGGATACCGCTGGGTTTACAATAATACCCTTACTTTTAACTATGCCATCGGTACCGATCATACCATCACCGCCCTGGTGGGAACTGAAGCAATCCAGGATGGAGTTGGAAGGGGCCTTGACGGACAGCGCCAGGATTATCCTTTTTATCAGGACGAAAATACCTGGACGCTCGGGAACGGAGGAACTTCCGGTATGAGCAACAACAGTTATTTCTATAGCAAATTTGCTCTGTTTGGCATTTTTGGGCGGGTGGATTATGCCTTCCGCGACAAGTATCTGTTTACCTTCAATGTCCGGCGTGACGGTGCTTCGCGTTTTGCTGCCAGGAACCGGTATGGTACCTTCCCTGCCGCATCCATTGGCTGGAGAATTTCAAAGGAAGATTTCATGCAGTCGGTTACCTTTGTTAACGACCTGAAACTCAGAGCCGGATACGGAATAACCGGGAACTCCGAAATCGGAGCCTTTAACTATGCCTATACCTACGGTTCGAGCTTCTCGGGCGGGAGAAGCATTGGTTACGACATCAACGGGTCAAATACCGGCAGTATGGTAGGATATGCCTTAGGCCAGTATGGCAACCCGGATACAAAATGGGAAGAAAACCGGATGGCCAATGTTGGACTTGATGCCGTGCTGTTCAATTCGGCCCTTGAAGCCAATCTGGACCTTTATACAAGGAAAACTTCCGGAATGCTTGTTCCTGATGCCTATTCGCCTCTTGCAGGCTTCCCGAGTGCTCCCTCGGTTAATTTAGGTGATATGAAAAATACCGGGTTTGACCTCAGTCTTACCCACCGCGGGAAAGCCGGAGAATTCAGGTATGATGTAACAGGTACCATCTCCCATTACAAGAATGAAGTAGTGAAACTGAACAATATCGCGGCTACCAAGTTCTTCGGCGGCAGTTCCCGTTTCGGTTACACCACAGTTATTACCAAAGGACAGCCCATGTCAACTTTCTACGGATATATCATTGAAGGTATCTATAAGTCAAAGGAAGAGCTGGCCAATCATGCCGTGCAGCCTGGTATCAATAACGATTCCGCCTCTCTTGTAAGCGACAAATGGCGCGCTTCCCTCGGGAAATTCAAATTCAAGGATATCAACAACGACGGTGTCATCGATGACAAGGACAAAACCTTCATCGGAAGTCCGCATCCCGATTTCACCTACAGCCTTGATGTGAATTTCTACTGGAAGAACTGGGAACTCAATATCTTCCTGTATGGATCCCAGGGCAATAAAATATACAATTATGTGAAGTACTGGACTGATTTCAGTGGTTCATTCATTGGTAACCGCAGCAAGAAGATTATGACCGATTCCTGGGAATTTGGCAAGGGGGATACTCCACTGCCCATTCTCGACATCAACAACACAACCGATGCCAACTATTCCAGCACTTATTATGTGGAAGACGGTTCCTTCCTGCGTTGCAAAAACCTCCAGCTCTCTTACAACCTTCCCAAGAACCTCCTCCAGAAAGTTGGAATTGACAACATGAAGGTGTACGGACAGGTTACCAACCTCTTTACCATCACCAAGTATTCCGGCCCCGATCCGGATGTGGGTGCTCTGTACCTTGGCGGCGGCGGCGACTGGGACCGTGGCCTTGACTTCGGTTTCTATCCGACTCCGCGCACCGTTATGGCCGGAATTATGATGAATTTCTAACCTTGTAACCAAAAGAATTTACCATATGAAAAACAGTCTTAATAAAAAACTCATCCTGCTGGTTGCAGTGGCATTTTTTGCTGTAACCTGTTCGGAAGACTTCCTATCAATACGACCGCAGGGGAGTATTGACAGGGAAACTCTGAAGAGCGCCACGGGGATTGAATTAGTTGTAACCGGTGCGTATGCCCAGGTCAATCCTCCTTTGTACGGATGGGGCCGTGACCCCAATAACTGGACCTTTGGCAGTATTTGCGGCGGAGATGCCTATAAAGGTACCGAAGCCGGTGACCAGCCTCCCATCAATGAACTGGAACGGTATGAAACCCGTGCCAATAATGACTACCTCATGGATAAATGGAGTACGAACTATGATGGAATCCATCGTTGTAATGATGGGATTGTTATCATAGAAGAGACTCAGGAAGGCGGCCAGGTAACCGCTGAATGGAAGGCTATGAAAACCGCTGAACTTCGTTTCCTGCGTGGGTTCTATTACTTCGAACTGGCCAAGGTGTTCTCTGCCAAAATTCCTTACCTTGATGAACAGGTAATAAAGGATAATATAAATAACCCATTTGTTCCCAATGAAACGGAAATCTGGGACAAGATCGAGGCTGACTTTGCTTTTGCCGCTGATAACCTGCCCAGCAACTGGAACGATTATGGCGGAGGCGCCGGACGTGCCAACAAATGGGCCGCCAAGGCTTATCTGGCCAAGGTCAAAATGTTCCAGCATAAATTTGCAGAAGCCCTTCCCATCCTGCAGGATGTGATCGATCATGGAGAAACCGCCAACGGACAGAAATACGGCCTGCTTGACCACTTCGAATACAACTTCGATCTGGACCATGATAACAGCAAGGAATCAGTATTTGCCATTCAGAATAACATTGGCGACGGAAGCCGTATCCGCGGGAACCCGGGACATTCGCTGAATTATCCGTACGGAAGTTCTGCCCCGGGCGGATGCTGCGGATTCTTCCAGCCTTCTTACAGCCTGGTGAACTCCTATAAGGTAGATGCCAACGGACTGCCTTACCTCGATTCCATTGTTTTCCAGATTGACCTGAAGAATGATGAAGGAATTGAGTCTTCTCAGCCATTTACACCCGACAATACCACACCTCTTGATCCCCGCCTTGACTGGACGGTGGGACGCCGTGGAATCCCTTACCTCGACTGGGGTCTCCATCCGGGCAAAGACTGGATCCGTGACCAGCAGTATGGCGGTCCGTATTCTCCAAAGAAGAATGTGTACCGGAAAAAGGACGACGCTGCCGGCATGACCGAACTGCAAGACTGGTGGGCACCGGGTAGTGCTCTGAATACCTGTCTGATGCGGTTTGCCGATGTGCTCCTGCTGGCTGCCGAATGCCAGGCTGAAACCAATTCAGGCGATCTCGGTCTGGCCTATGTCAACCAGGTGCGGGAAAGAGCCTCCCATTCGGTGGTGAAGTTTGATGACGGAACACCTGCCGCCAATTACCAGATCGGCCAGTACCCGAGTTTCTCTGACAAGACTTATGCCCTCAAGGCTATCCGCTATGAAAGGAAACTGGAACTGGCTATGGAAGGCCACCGTTTCTTCGACCTGGTTCGCTGGGGTACAGCACAAACCGAGCTGAATGCATACATCGACAAGGAAAAGAAGAAGAGACAGCAGTTCGTTGGAGCCCACTTTGATGTTCCCTGCGATCTCTACTTCCCCATACCTACCACGCAGATTGAACTGGCCGGCGGTGTGATTAAACAGATTAACGAAGGAGCAGGTTGCGCTTACTAATGCCTTCCTGATATACGATAAAAAAGAGGCTGCTTTCGGGCAGCCTCTTTTGTTTTCGCTGGCCGCGCTTATTTTGCAAACGTCGGTAAAGTGTTTTCCGTGCTTCCGTTATGCGCGTATTCCTCCAGTTCCTTTTCCTGAACATTCAGGGCATAGATTTCATCATGCTGGCTCAGATCAAGACCAAGGCTCTCACTTTGCTTTGATACCCGCACAGGTATAAACAGGTTGGTAAGTTTATACAGCAGATAGGAACCCACAAATACATACAAGCCTACTATAACAATGGCAAGGAGATGGTAGAGAAACGTGCGGGGATTTCCGAAAATTAATCCTGCTTCTCTGGCAAAGATACCGGTAAAGATCATGCCCATTATCCCTCCTACTCCATGGGTAGGAAAAACATCAAGGGCATCATCAACTGAGGTTTTGTTTTTCCAGTGAACGGCAATATTGCTTACTACAGCGGTAGCTGTTCCTATAAAGAGGCTGGCTCCGACGGAAACATAGCCGGCAGCCGGGGTGATGGCTACCAGCCCGACAACAGCTCCGATACAGGCACCCATAGCTGAAGCCTTACGACCGCGCAGTGTGTCAAAAAACATCCAGGCAAGCATGGCGGCAGCCGAAGCGGTATTGGTATTCAGAAACGCTTCAACGGCTACCGAGTTGGCGGCAAGTGCCGAACCGGCATTGAATCCGAACCATCCGAACCACAGCAGGGCTGTGCCCAGCATCACAAAAGGAATATTGGCCGGGCGGTAAGCAACTTTATGTTCGGCCCGCTGGCCAAGAAACAATGCCCCTGCCAGAGCTGCAACCCCTGCGGCCATGTGTACCACTGTTCCTCCTGCAAAATCAAGAACCCCCAGCCGGCGCAAGAATCCATCGGGATGCCAGGTCCAGTGGGCCAGGGGGGCATAGATAATAACCGACCACAAAACCATAAAAAGCAGATAGGCTGAAAACTTAACCCTCTCGGCAAAGGACCCTGTAATCAAAGCCGGTGTGATGATGGCGAATTTCAATTGAAAAAGAGCAAACAATGCAAGGGGTATTGTGGCGGCAAAAGCCGGTTCGGGTTGCCCTCCCACATTCCTGAACATCAGATACGTGAATGGATTTCCGATAACTCCTCCCAGGTCTTTTCCGAACGCAAGACTAAAACCCACCACTACCCAAACAATGCTGATAACCCCCATAGCTACAAAGCTTTGTAACATAGTGGAAATGACGTTTTTTGTACGTACCATACCCCCGTAAAAGAACGAAACACCGGGAGTCATTAAAAGTACCAGACCAGTGGCACTGATAATCCAGGCAATATCTCCGGCCGATAAGGCAGAATCCGTCCCCCCTGCTTCACCACGGGGTAAGAATGCTCCGGCTAATGAAACGGCTGCCAGAGCAATTGAAAATACGAGCCATTTTCTTTTTACTTTCATAATTGAAAAAAGTTAAATATTAATAAATACACCCCCATTAAAGACAAATACAAAAATAAAAAAATAATAAACATTTGAATATACCCCCCTTAAAAATGAATAATTATTTTAAAAAAATAATTATTTCAATAGAGTAAATTTTTAGTGAGTTAAGTATGTAAATAAGTTCTTGCAGTTGGACAAATTCCTCAGGAATGCTTGCCGGCCAGGGCAAAACAGGGGAGCAAGGGCAGGCAGAGAAGGAAGTGGGGTTTAAGGGGCAACGCCCTTTGCCTGATCCCATTTTCTAACCATTAATCCGTTTTCGCTCCGCATGCATAATCCTGCAGAATCCCGCAATTGCAGAAGAAAAAACATCAATGTCTTTGCCGTACGGCTTCGTACAGGAGTATTCCTGCGGCAACGGAAACGTTAAGGGAAGCGGTTTTTCCCAGCATGGGAATGCGTACAAGGTGGTCGGCCATGCGCAAAAGATCGTGGCTGATGCCCGTATCTTCCGCGCCAAGAACTATAACCGACGGTAAGGTATAATCAACCGATGTATAAACCTTTTCGGCTTTTTCGGTAGCGGCAATAATCTGAAGACCTGATTCCCGCAGATAAACAAAGGCAGTGTGAAGCGATTTCACCCTGCACACCGGAATATGATGCAAAGCTCCGGCTGAAGTTTTTACTGCATCGGCATTCACACCTGCATGTCCTTTTTCTCCAATAAGAAGGGCATGCGCTCCTGCACATTCGGCTGAACGCGCTATGGCTCCAAAGTTTCTTACATCGGTGATATGATCCAGTGCCAGCACCAATGGTACTTTACCCTGTTCGTAAAGGGAGGGAATAACCTTCTCGAGATCATAATATTCAACTTCCGAAACAAAAGCGATAACTCCCTGATGGTTTTGACGGGTAATGCGGTTCAGTCGGTCGGCCTGGACAAACTGATACGGTATATTATGCTTCCTCAGGGCGATGAGAAGTTCTTCCAGATTCTCGCGCAGGGTATTTTTAACCAGTACCCTGTCAATCTGCCTTCCTGCATCAATGGCTTCGAGCAGGGGTCTTATGCCGTAGATAAAAGGTGTATTGGGCTTCATTGGGTTGTGAAAACTTTTCCCGACCTCCATGAATCAACAGCCTGGCGCCAATGGGGCGAAGGTTCGAGGTTGCGGATAAGAACGAACAGATTTTCGGTAAGCGGACTGGGTTTATAACGAAAGGTAAAAACGACCTTCCTGCCTGCTTCCGTAAAATAGGTCCATTCCTCCTGGTTGTCAGTTTTCAGCATGGTACGGGGAGGGCCGTAAACAACGTAAATCATACCCCGGTCGGTTTTCCAGCCTTCCCGGTCGGCTGTGAAATAATAATTGGCAAAGAATACCCTGTTGTAATAGGCCCGTATCAGATCGCGCGCCGTCTGAATATTATCGCCGCAGGTCAGCCAGAAATTATCCACTGCGGCCTTGGGATTCGGGTTTTGTTCAATGGCTTTTTGTTCAGGTCCTGAGGTAAGGTAGGCAAGGGGCGGTATCATCTGGGCAGGTGTTTTTATTTCGGGGTAATGTTCACCGGGGCAGAGAAGCGTGAATCCGTCGAAGCTCATGGTGTCGGCGCGGAAATGAAACAGGCCTGTTCGGGTGGTATCGAATACCAGGGTATCAGAGAGGGCAATTTTCCAGACACTGTCAGGCCTGATCAGAAGATTTTTCGGTGTTTCGGAAGAAAATACCGGCAGGGGCAATGGCTGGCTTTTCCGGTACCACTGGACATATACCGAATCAATACCTCCCGGTCCATAGCGCAGAATAATATTCCGCCCTGCTGCTACATAGGGTTTCAAAACCGGATAATGGGAGGTGGGTGTAAAGGCCATGAAATACTGCCTTCCGTTGCGGTCGGTCTTATCGATCCGAAGAAATGTCTGCATGGACTTGTTGCGCATATTGTCATAAGTAAACAGCCGGAGTGTGTACTGGCGTCCGTACCGGCAGCGAACCGGAAATACCGTGTAGTAGAGTCCGTGCAGTTTGTTTTTTTCCAGCTCGGTTTTGTAGGAACCGCTGTCGACCAGCTTCCGTGAGGTTTCCTTTTCATACAGTTCATAGATCTCATAGTGGAAGCGGAGGGAGGTAAGAAACCTTCCCTCGGGGTTGGCCTGGTTAAACAGCAATTCCGATTGGGGAATGCTGATATACAGGTTCGAAATGGAATCATTCAGATGCAGAATCCCTGCTTCAGGATGAATGGCCGATTCGGCAGGATTGTACAGGAAAGCCAGATTAAGAGCCTCCCGCTTCAGAGGAAGGGGAGATGAAACCGGCGCCTGCCGGCAGGAAAAAAATACAAAGCCTGCCATAAACATAACTGCAGGCATCTTTCCTGAACGGAAAATAAATTCAGGGAACAATTTACTGACCTTCATTGGAATTCTTTATCTGTTCCGCTTCGGTGTGCAGACTGGTCCACCGTTCCATTTCTTCCTGCAGCTGCACGTTCAGCTTTTCAAAGGTAGTATATAAATCGGTATTTTCAGTGCTATGGCTGTGGGGAATATTCTCTGATAATTTTTTTGTTATGTCGTTGATCTGTTTTTCGAGTACAGAAATGCGTTCTTCGGATTCCTGTATCAGGGTGTTAATTTTGCGAAGCTTTCGTTCCGTTTCCTTTTTCTGCCGGTATGCTTCTCTGGATAGTTCTTTTTCCTGATCTTCTTCCTTCAGTTTTTTTACGGATTCCTTTTTCTGATTGAGTTCGTTGAGCGAGGCAAGTTTCCTCCGGGCGAGGAAATCGGAAATGTCGCCCTGGTACTGGTGGATTGAATGATTGCGGAACTCAAAAATTGCGGTAGTAAGTCCATGCAGGAAGTCCCGGTCGTGTGATACAACAATCAGCGTTCCTTCGAATGCCAGCAGAGCCTGCTTGAGAATGTCTTTCGAACGCATGTCAAGATGGTTGGTGGGCTCGTCAAGAACCAGCAGGTTGTGAGGTTCCAGAAGGAGTCTTACCAGGGCAAGCCGTGACTTTTCGCCACCTGACAGGACCTTGACTTTTTTATCAACGGCATCTCCGCGGAAAAGGAAAGCTCCCAGCAGATCGCGAAGGCGGGTGCGGATTTCTCCCTTTGCTATCTGGTCGACGGTTTCCCAGACGGTTTTTTCGGGCTGAAGCAGTTCATCTGTATTCTGGGCAAAATATCCAATGCTTACATTGTGGCCAATTTTCAGCAGGCCGGAATAATCTGTTTCTCCCACAATGATTTTGCTGAGGGTAGTTTTTCCTTCTCCGTTTCGGCCGATGAATGCGACTTTCTGTCCCCGTTCGATGACAAAATTCAACCGGTTGATAATGAGGTTGTCGCCGTAATATTTGGTTAGATCAACAGCTTCCACGACAATGGTTCCGGAACGGACAGCCGAGGGGAAACGAATGTCGGGGTAGTCGTCATCTTCTTCGTCGGGTTCAATTCGCCCGAGCTTTTCGAGCATTTTTATGCGCGACTGCACCTGAACAGCTTTTGTGGCTTTGTAGCGGAAGCGTTCAATAAAACGTTCCGTGTCTTCGATCATTTTCTGCTGGCTGGCTGCGGCGGCCTTCTGCTGTTCCCTGCGTTCCCTGCTCAGAACAACAAATTCGGAATAGGGTACGCCATAGTCGTATATTTTCCCCTTTACGATTTCAATGGTTCGACGGGTTACATTATCAAGAAAAGTACGGTCATGGGAGATGATTACCGCTGCTCCCCTGAAGCCGGCAAGGAATTCCTCAAGCCATTGGATGGACTCAATATCAAGATGATTGGTCGGTTCATCAAGGAGAAGGAGGTCAGGATCGGAAAGCAGGATTTTGGCGAGTTCAATCCGCATGCGCCATCCGCCGCTGAACCAGGATGCAGGGCGGTCGAGATCTTCCCGTTGGAACCCAAGTCCTGTGAGTACTGTTTCTATACGGCCCTCCATCGTTTCGCTGCCCAGGATGGCCAGCCGCTCATGAAGAAAGACCGATTTGTTCAGTAAGTTGTGGTAAGCATCAGAGGTATAGTCTTTCCTCAGCGATATTTCCCGGTTCACCTCCTCCAGTTCCTGTCTTACAGCAAGCACTTCGCTGAAAGCCAGCTTCACTTCCTCCCGCACCGTCCGCACATCATTGTGCGTCATTTCCTGGGGAAGATAACCGATGCGCAGTCCGGAGGGCTTTTCAATTTTTCCTGCCGAGGGTTGTTCCAGTCCGCAGATAATCCGGAGAAGGGTTGTCTTTCCGGCTCCGTTTTTCCCGGTCAGGCCAATGCGGTCCTGGGGCCTGATCAGGAAAGAAACATCCTTCAGCAGTTCAAAACTGCCAAAATGAACGGATATATTCTGTACCGAAACCAAGAAGTGTTGCTAAAAAGTGCAAAGATAAAGAGATTTTATCGTTACTATTTAAAATGATAAATCCCTTCCGGTGGATTTTTATCTGACGGGAGGAACTGCTCTAAGAAGAGCCTATCTGCCTCACCGGTATTCTGATGATCTTGATTTTTTTGTGAACAGGTCTATTGTTTTATTATTTACCAAAGGTCTGGCCCATATTCCGATGCTGAAAATATACCCCAGGGTGAGGTAAAGGAACAACATCCCGAAACGAAGGCCGAAGAGGTCGGCCAGGCCTCCTATGATGAGCGGAACCACTGCCCCTCCTGCTATTCCTGTGCACAGAATGCCGGCAAAGGTACCCTGGTGGCTGGGGAGTGAATTCAGCCCCAGAGAAACAATAATCGACCACATTACGGAAGCAAAAAAGCCGCAGAGCGGAAAGGTGACCAGGGCAACTTCTTTGGGCCCGAACAGTGAGAGGCTCAGAGTGATAATGGCGCCGGTGGCAAAGGTCATAAGGATTTTACGGCTGTCAAAAAGCTTCAGCAGCAGCAAACCCAGCAGGCAACCTACGGTCATAAGTCCCCAGAAAAGGGATATTACCCTCGCCCCTGTAGTTTCAGGGTCCACCTGATGATAAGTCTGCAGAAAACGCGATGTCCAGTTGGCTATTCCCTGTTCGGTTCCCACATAGGCAAAAATGCCGATGAAAAACAAAATCACGGTGCGCTTCCGAAACAGCTCCCACAAAATGTTCCCGGTTTCAATTTTTTCGTCTTCTTTCAGTTCAACTTTTGGAAACCTGACAAACCAGATAATAAGGATCATAACCAGTGCTACAATGGCAAAAATCCAGTATACCGATACCCAGGTAAGGTTTTCGGGTACAAGACGGTTGAGCAGGTTGATAAGGACCCCTTTATCTGTTTTGTGGACATGCTGTACCAGGTAGCTGTACATGAGCGGGCTGAGGAAGGAGGCCGAACCAAAAAACAACTGGGCAAGAACCGAGTTGAAGGCAAAATGTTCCTCCCCTCCGGCCACCCGCAGCAGGGGATTAATGACTACCTGCAGCATGGCCATTCCTATTCCGATGAGGAAAAGCGAAGTGAGAGCTACCCCGAACGATGGCCTCAGAGCGAAAAACAATGCACCGGCAAAGGCCAGAACAAAGGCGGCCAGCAATACCGGCTTCTCGGTATATTTTTCGGCCATTACGCCGGCCGGAATGGACATTACCCCATAGGCAACAAAGAACGAAAAGGGCAGAAATCCTGCCAGCCCCGTACTCAGATGAAATGAATCAATCAGGGCCGGGACAATAGGCCCCAGAATGTTGGTCAGAAAGGAAATGGCAAAAAAGATGACCAGTATCAGAACAACAATAAAAATATTCCGCTTCATGGTTATTATTATTCAATCGTGAATTGTGCAACATTCCAGCCAGCTACTTCAATAACGGGTTTGCCGCCCTGCAGTGAACGGGTTTGGTATTGAACCGTAATGCTTTTGCTGCTGCCGGGAAGCAGCGATACATAATTATCTGACCAGTAAACAGGCAGAATCAGTTCGTTGGTAGCCCGATTCTTCAGCTTCAGTTCCGTGAAGAAGGCAACCACCGGCGAAGCATTTTTCAGGGTAATGGTGAGGGTGGTCATATTATCCTTTTCGGCACTGGTGGTTTTTCCTTCCAGGGTGGCGGCCGGCATGCGGTTCAGGGCAGTAAAATCAGCAAAAGAGGAATTGGGTGTGACAAACCATTCCGATTTTGCTTCGTCCAGAACATCTTCTTTTGCCGATAACCAGTAGAAGTTTTCGCTGACCGGTGAGCCCGAATCGTCGGTAAGGCGCAGATTCAGAAAATAAACTTTAACATCGGGCTGCATAGCGGGCAGATCATACACTTTTCGTGAGCTATATTCCTGTATTTCGGTGGTAACCGAATCATTCAGGAGCAGGTTTCCTTCCAGACCAAAAACCTGGATGGCGAGCCGGAGATTCTTCTTTGGCTGATACAGGTCGTTCGAAAGGTAGATACCGTGATCCCCGTAGTTATAAATAGCATGAACGGGTTCACATGCTTTCATGGTGCCAAAAAATGCACCGTTGGGAGTGAGGTAGTAATCATAGAGCTGCCAGTAAAGTTTTGGCCAGGCGGCGTTGAGCATCCACTGGATGATCCCTGTGGCCTTTGCCTTGTTGACGGCAAACGCTTCGAACATGGGACGGATGGCTTCATAGTTCATCAGCTGGGCTTTCTTCACAAACTCTTTCAGATCCCGGGAAGGCCCATAGCGCATATCCATGGCATGCCGGTAGCGGTTGATGGTATTGAATTCGTTTCGTCCGCAGTGGTAATCCCAGTAATCATTGACAGGCCACATTTTACCGGAGGGAAACATTTTCTGCAGGGTTTCAACGGGCGGAATCTGCGGTCCGGGGCCTGTCTCGGTATTGAATCCGTAGGCACCTCCATGCAGGGTATCCACGTACCAATAGTTGGGCGTAACATAGTCATAGGGTCCTTCCATCTTCACTCCGGTTGGGCCGGAAACTTCGCTGGTTCGTCTGGAGCAGGAACCCAGGGTTGGCCGCGTAGGATCGGTGACTTTCAGGTCGTCAAAATATCTTTTCTCAAGCTCAGGCCGGGGAAGTTTGTCACTTCCGTGCACCCAGACGAAAATACTGGGGTGGTTTCTGAACATGGTTACCTGGTCGTGCATCATCCGGGAAACGAGGGCAATGTCTTCAGGTGTCTTGACAGCGCCAAATTCGTCGCAGGGTTTTCCTCCAATGTACGGCTCCCATTCCCACTGACAGCTCCATCCGGCCATCAGGAGAATCCCGTACCGGTCGCACAGGTCATACAGGGCATGGCTGCTTCCCCAGAAGCCCTCAAGCCGGATGGTATTGAGGTTCATAAGCCGGGTATACCGTACCTGGGCTTCCAGTTTGGCTGTGTCTTCACGCAGCAGCAGATCGTCAGTCCAGCCTCCGCCCCTGATCTGGATGTATTTCCCGTTGATTTTATAGGCGCGGTTACCGTATTCATTGAGAAAATCTTCAACCTGCCGTATGCCAAAGGTTACCTGCTGATAATCGGTCTGTTTTTTTCCTGAAAAACAACCCAGCGATGCTGTATACAGGGCTGGTTCTCCGTACTGGTAAGGCCACCAGAGCTTTGGATTTATAATGTGCAATGCTTTGTATCTGTCTGCGGTAAACCGGACTTTTTGTTTCTCCCCTGGTTTCAGGCTGATCTTTTTCTGAAAGGTTGTTTCGTTAATCTGGCCCGCAACAACAGTTTTTACCTTGTTACCCGAATGATTGATCACTTCAGCTTCAACAGTAAGAAATGCTTCAGCCAGTGTTTCGGTATTCACTTTCGATTGAATGCTGATGTTGTTGATGGAGACTTCGCCGCTTCGGCGCAGGATTACCGGCCGGAACAGACCCATGTTTTCGTCCGGCGGGCGGGGAGTCCAGTCGACAAATCCCATGTAATAATCGCCCGGTTTGGGAGGGAATACCTGAACGGCAACAACATTTTTGCCATTGTGCACAAAGGGGCTGATATCAATATCAAAGGTGCGGAAAGCTCCTTTAATGGTATCGGCCGATGCAACAAGCCGGCCATTGATCCATACATTGGCATAATAGTTTATTCCTTCGAAGCGAAGCCGGTTCACGGGATATGATGTGCTGTCGGTTATTTCGAATTCCCTCCGGTACCACCAGGGCCGGGTGAACTGCTGGCGGGGCACCGATTCCAGGTTCTTTCCGAAATAGAGGTCGGCATATACTCCGGCATCGGCAAGAGCGCCGAGAACAGTTGAGGGTACTTTGGTACGGATCCAGGCGGCCGAAGAAAAATCACTTTGCGAAATCAATGTTCCGTCGGTTTTCAGCAGACTGTCGGGCGCCAGAACCCAGTTATCCGAAAGGGTTATCTCGGTGGTCATGCTTTGCGGGCTGCGGCTGCATGAGAGCACGGCCAGCAAAAGGCCCGGAAGAAGCAGAAAGATGGAGGTTTTTTTCCGGAAGGTTTTCATGGTTCAATGTATTTGGTTAGTTCATCAGGTCTGTATTGAATGGCTGGATACATCATCATGGTACAAGCGAAGCAGCACCAAGCAGGGTGATATCAGGGTTGGCTGTCACCAGAATTTTAAGTTTTTTGAGGGATTCGGGAAATTCAAAATCGGAAAGCGAGCGGTACATGCTCTTTTCGAACAGTTGAAACGCTTGTGAAATACTTCCGCCCAGTATAATTGCCTGGGGATCGTAGGCGTATGCAACGATTTTTATGGCATTTCCAAAGTGATGTCCGAACTCCTCCCAGGCCCTGATGGCAGAGGGGTCCCCCTGTCGGGCTTTCTCAGCCATTTCCCGTGCCGAAGACTGCCAGAATACCTTAAAAAAATTACCGCTGCAGTAGTATTCGAGTGTTTTGCCAAGGTAAGGCATGGGGCCAACTTCGCCTGCGCCACAATTTGTTCCGGTAAACAGCTTTCCGCCAATAATGATGCCTGCCCCCAGCCCTGTGCCGATGGCAAGCCCCACCACAGGGTCATACCCCCTGGCCATTCCATACTTATATTCACCCAGGGCAAAACAATTGACATCGTTGTTGATGTAAACGGGAACATGAAATTCTTTTTCAAGATAATCTTTCAGTTCTACCTTCTTCCAGGAAGGAATGTTAGTGACGTTGTACACAATTCCATGCTCTGTGTCAACTACTGACGGGACACCTATGCCGATTCCTTTTACCTCGGGATGAAAAACGGCATGAAGAAGCGTTTTCAGCTGAACAAGCGTATCTTCCAGAGACTCCTTATGAACCAGCTCATGCCTTTGCTGGCTGATAAGATTTTCTTCCTTGCAGAGGGCAGCGCGGATATTGGTTCCGCCCAGATCGACGCCAATGCGCATAGTGATACTTTTTGGAAGGCTCTAAGGTAACAAAATGTTGTAAAAAACGGAATAAACAGAATAATGAACCATTCCTTTATTTATCTTTCAGTGCATAATTTACACACTATGAACCGGGAACATTTTCTGGAAGTGCTTGCCAGCCGCAGGCAGTGGGATGTTGCAGTTATCGGAGGCGGAGCTACAGGGTTGGGCATTGCCGTTGATGCTTCGCTGCGGGGTTTCTCTGTTGTACTGTTCGAAGCATTTGATTTCTGCAAAGGCACTTCGAGCCGGAGTACAAAGCTGGTACACGGGGGGGTGAGGTATCTCGCCCAGGGCGATGTTTTTCTTGTGATGGAGGCCCTGAAGGAGCGCGGGATATTGTTGCGGAACGCTCCTCATCTTGTGAAGGATCAGACATTCATTATCCCGGCCGACCGCTGGTGGGAGGGTCCCTTTTACACCATCGGTCTCAAACTGTATGATCTTCTGGCGGGAAAATGGAGTTTCGGCCGTTCGGTTTTTTTGCGAAGAAAATTGGCCCGCATGGCTTTACCTTCTGTATTGCCCGAACGCCTGAAGGGAGGAATCCTTTATCACGATGGGCAGTTTGATGATACGCGGATGGGTATTGCCCTGGCAAAAACGGCCGCGGCACACGGAGCCTGCCTTCTTAATTATATGCCTGTTACGGATTTTTTAAAGAATAACGAAGGAAAACTGACCGGACTGAAAGCACAGGATGCGGAATCAGGAAAGACGTTTGATGTGCATGCCCGTTGTATCATCAATGCCACAGGAGTGTTTGCCGATTCACTGAGAAAAATGGAAAATCCCCGTGCCAAAAAAATGATCAGGCCCAGCCAGGGGATTCATATTGTGCTGGATGCTTCTTTCCTTCATGGAACCAATGCACTGATGATTCCGAAAACAGACGACGGGCGCGTTCTGTTTGCTATTCCCTGGCACGGGAAGGTGGTGGTTGGTACAACCGATACCCCTGTGGAAAAGGTGAGCATAGAACCTTCCGCTCTGGATGAGGAAATTGATTTCATCCTGAAAACAGCCGCCGGTTATCTGGTACGACCCCCTTCGCGAAATGACATTCTGGCCGTTTTCGCCGGATTACGTCCGCTTGCTGCTGCGGAAGGTCAGGAACAGAAAACAAAGGAAATCTCGCGACGGCATAAACTCGAGCTTTCCGATGGAGGAATGATTACAATTACCGGTGGGAAATGGACAACCTACCGTCGTATGGCCGAGGAAACCCTTGATTTTGCCATTAAAAACGGCTTTCTTCCTTCCCGTCCGTGCATTACAAAGAAAATCCCCCTGCACGGATATAGGAAAAATCCTGACTGGAGTGATCCGCTTCATGTTTATGGAACTGAAGCCGAGGCAATCAGGGAACTCATGAAAGAAATCCCTGAGGGGGAACGCTTTCTGCATCCCGATTTCCCTTACACCGTTGCTGAAGTTGTTTGGGCGGTGCGGGAGGAAATGGCCCGGACCGTGGAAGATATTCTGGCCCGCCGTACCCGTATGCTGTTTCTTGATGCAGAGGCTGCCCTTCATTGCGCATCTTCGGTTGCTGAAATTATGGCCGCTGAGCTGAAAAAAGATAATGCCTGGATTGAAAATCAAGTACAAGCCTTTCGGGAAGTTGCCTCCCGGTTTATTCCATCAAAATAATGTACCTGTATGCAACAAAAAAAGTACGTTCTTGCCCTTGATCAGGGCACTACAAGTTCCCGTGCTATTCTTTTTGACCGGACGGGAGCCATAAAATCGATTGCTCGACAACCTTTTGAACAGATCTTCCCTCAGCCCGGTTGGGTGGAGCATGATCCTGCCGAAATCTGGAATACACAGCTTTCCGTTGCTGCCGGAGCACTTCAGCAGGCCGGTGTTTCACCCGACGAAGTTGCTGCCATCGGAATAACCAACCAGAGAGAAACTACGGTAGTGTGGGACCGTAAAAGCGGAAAACCTGTATGCAATGCCATTGTGTGGCAGGACCGACGGACGGCAGGATTGTGTGATCAGCTCAAGCAAAAGGGGCTTGAGGAAACCGTAAAGAAAAAAACAGGTCTTGTGATAGATGCTTACTTTTCCGGAACCAAACTGCACTGGATACTGGAGAATGTTCCCGGCGCCATGAAAAGAGCGCAGGCCGGAGAATTGTGCTTTGGAACCATCGACAGCTGGCTGATCTGGAATCTTACCGGCGGAAAGGCTCATTGTACGGACGTTTCGAATGCCAGCCGCACCATGCTGTATAATATTCATACCCTGCAATGGGACGATGAGATTCTGGATATTCTGAATATTCCGCGATCGGTATTACCGGAAGTTGTGGCCAGCAGCGGAGTAGTTGCCGAAACCGGCCTTGCTCAGATGAAGGGAGCGATCCCCATCGGAGGAATTGCCGGAGACCAGCAGGCTGCTCTGTTCGGCCAGTTATGCCTGAAGGAAGGAATGGTAAAAAATACCTATGGCACCGGCTGTTTCCTTATGATGAATACGGGAGAAAAGGCGGTATATTCAGGCAACAATCTTTTAACAACAGTTGCCTGGCAGCTTGATGGCAAAACAACCTATGCCCTGGAAGGAAGTGTCTTTATTGCCGGGGCGGCGGTGCAATGGTTGCGCGATGGACTGAAAATCATTCAGTCTTCGGGTGATGTGGAAAAACTGGCGGCGGAAGTTCCCGACAATGGCGGAGTCTATTTTGTCCCGGCCCTGGCAGGATTGGGTGCACCTTATTGGGACCCGTATGCACGAGGTACTTTTGTCGGTATAACGCGGGGTACAACGGCTTCCCATTTTGCCCGCGCAGCGCTGGAAGCCATTGCCTATCAGAGCGCTGATGTAATGAAAGCCATGGAAGCGGATGCTGGAAAAGCTATTACCGAACTGCGCGTCGACGGAGGTGCCGTTATTAACAACCTGCTGATGCAGTTTCAGGCTGATGTTATGCAATGCCGGGTTATACGGCCTGTAATTCTCGAAACCACAGCCCTCGGCGCTGCATATCTTGCAGGTCTGGCCGTCGGTTTCTGGAAAAATACGGGGGAACTGGAGTTTCAATGGAAAAAAGACCGTCTTTTTGAACCATCCCTTCCGCGCATCGAGGCCGAACAACTGCTCAAACAATGGCACAGAGCTGTTGAACGTTCACGGCAATGGATAGAATCCTAACCAATTTATTATCATAGTATTGCATATGAATCCTTTTGTTGCTGAAATTCTTGGAACCATGCTCCTGATCCTGATGGGCGACGGGGTAGTGGCAAATGTTGTTTTAAAAGGTACCAAAGGAAACAACGGAGGCTGGATTGTGATCACCACATCATGGGCGCTGGGGGTTTTTATCGGAGTTGTGGTAGCCGGCCCCTATAGCGGAGCGCACCTGAATCCGGCCGTCAGTATAGGGTTGGCAATTGCAGGACAGTTTTCCTGGAACCTTGTACCGGGCTATATATTGTCCCAGATGGCCGGGGCCGCGCTGGGGGCGTTCCTTGTGTATGTTTTCTACCGCGATCACTTTGCCGTTACAGACGACCCGGCCGGAAAGCTTGCTATTTTCTGCACCTCGCCGGCCATCAGAAACTACTGGTCCAATTTTCTCAGCGAAGTAATTGGCACCTTTGTGCTGATTTTTGTTGTTCTTTCTTTTCAGGGTGCCCGGCTTGAAGATGCTGCCCGCACGCCGGTAGGACTGGGTTCGCTGGGTGCTTTGCCGGTAGCATTGCTGGTGTGGGTTATCGGACTTGCCCTGGGTGGTGCAACAGGCTATGCCATCAATCCGGCCCGAGACCTGGCACCTCGCACTGTGCATGCCCTTCTGCCCATTCCGGGAAAAGGTACAAGCGACTGGGCCTATGCCTGGATTCCTATCCTGGGCCCCTGCACCGGCGCCGTATTAGCTGCTTTGCTTTTTCTGATTGTCAGGTAGATAACTTTTTCCAAAGCATGAGTTTACAGTATTGAATGAGTGTCTCACTTGTTGACCGGCAGTTTAACCACGCAATCGGTGCTGGTATCAGCCGGTTTATTCATTAATGGGGACTAAATACCAAAGTCCGGCAGTGTCAAGGGGAAAATAATCTATTGTTCGGAAGCACAATTCATATCAATAGCAAAGGCAATCGATTGCAGTATTAATTGATTTAATGCTATTTATAAACAGTCTAAATATTCACATAGAACCATAAATCTTAGTATTTTTTTCAAAAAAAAAATTTTGCAATCGATTGCAGATAAAAAATATCTTTCTATATTTACCCTATCAATTAACTGCATGGGTTATATGCAAAAAACATCAGATAGGAAGATGGATTCAGGTGAAGGAAAGGGCAGAAGTGTATGCAGGAGATGGTCATTGCCTTTGCAGTACAGTTTTTTTGAAACTAAAAATGGAAATATCTACCGATAAAACCATTTACTAACTAAACCAAATTAACCTCAAAATCCAAAATTCTATGAGAGTAAAAACCATGAAGCGCATTTTTTTCAGGGAGGACATGAAGAAAATGTTACTGGGCTTATGGCTCATTACCGTTTTTTCCGGGATGAGCATTTCAGTTTCCGGATCCGATCCGGGGCTGAAAGGCAGTAAATCCGGTAGGAACGGTTCTGAAGGGTCTTTGTCGCCTGTTTACCAGCTTGTAGTCACCGGTACCGTTACCGATGAAAAGGGAGAGGCACTGGCCGGAGTGAACATCATTGAAAAAGGGACAACGAACGGAACTTCAACTGACGTAAACGGGAACTATTCCATCACAACCATCACTAAGGAACCGGTTCTGGTGTACTCGTTTATCGGTTTTGAAACACAGGAAATCATTGTAGGGAACAAAACAACGATCAATGTGGTCTTGCGCGAGTCAGTATCAGGTCTGGATGAGGTTGTGGTAATTGGTTATGGTACGGCCAGAAAAAGGGATGTTACCGGATCGGTTGTTTCCCTGAGCGGCGATGTTATGCGGGATATTCCCTCATCGAATATTTCCTATTCTCTGCAAGGCCGTGTACCAGGGGTGGAATTGTCGCAGGTATCCACTAAACCTGGAGCGTCCATGCAGATCCGTGTCCGTGGTACACGATCCTTGAATGCCAGTAACGATCCTTTGCTTGTGGTTGATGGAATTCCTTTTTCCGGATCAATCAGTGACCTTAACCTGAATGACATTAAAAGTGTGGATGTACTAAAAGACGCTTCGGCTACTGCCATTTATGGCTCACGTGGAGCCAACGGCGTTATTCTGATTACCACCATCAAAGGGCAGGACAGGCAGAAACCTCAGGTTTCCTATTCCAGTTATGTTGGACAGAAAACGGTTTTTGCTCCGTATCCTATGATGAACGGGCCGGAGTTTGTTGCGCTGCGCCAGGCGGCCGGCAAATATACCAACGGAGTGGATGAATCGGATGATGTGAATATTGACTGGCAGGATCTTTTTTACAGGAAAGCAATGACAACCAATCATAATCTGGCTATTATGGGTGGTACGGATAAAGGAAATTATAATTTCAGCGTGGGTTATATACGTGATGAAGCTGTCATCCCGTGCCAGGATTTTAACCGTTTTTCGTTGCGGGGTGCCTTGGATCAGGGAGTTGGAAAATTTTTCCGTTTCGGATTCGTATCGAATAACAACTATTCGATCAGCAACGGTTATAACCTGGGACTTTACAATGTTCTGAGCAGTAGCCCTATTGCCAATCCATACAATGAAGATGGAAGTCTGAAACGTACCATCAAAATGCCATTAGATGAAAACTGGGTGCAGACCCGGAAAACAGTTGAAGCGCTTGGCGATAAATGGATAGATCAGACCAAGTCTTTTGGTACCTATAACAATCTTTTCGGAGAGTTTAAAGTTCCTGGTATTGAGGATTTGCGGTACCGTATCAATGTGGGAGCAAACCTTCGCATGAGTACCGGTGGCAGTTATACGGGAGAAGGAGTTTTCAGCTACAACCCGACCAATCCTTCCGTTGCATCAGTCAGTAACTCGCTTACTACCAACTGGGTGATTGAAAACCTGCTGACATACGATCATACCTTCTCCCTGAAACACAGACTGAACGTGGTCGGTATGTATTCAGCCGAAAAAACACATTTTCACAGCTCATATATTTCGGCCAAAGACATTCCGGCAGATGCATTTCAGTTTTACAATATCGGACGGGCCCAGGGCGAAATTACCGTTAACCCCGATTACCAGAACTATTATGAAACCGGTTTGATATCCTGGATGGGGCGGGCAATGTATTCTTTTGATAACCGCTATATGATTACGGCCACCCTTCGTTCTGATGCGTCATCCAGACTGGCTCCCGGTCATAAATGGCATACCTACCCGGCTGTGTCCCTTGGCTGGAATATGAAGAACGAGCAATTCCTGCGCAATGTGGCACTGATCGACTTGCTGAAATTCCGCGTTGGTTATGGACAAACTTCGAACCAGTCAGTCGATCCCTATTCTACTCTTGGCCGTCTGAGTACAAGGCCCTATAATTTTGGAAATACCTATTCAATAGGTTATTATGTTTCGCAATTGCCCAATTACAACCTGGGTTGGGAATACTCACTCACCTATAATGTCGGCTTGGACTTCAGCCTTCTGAATAACAGGCTTTCAGGGACTGTTGAGTATTACATTACCAATACAAAGGATATTCTGCTGAGTGTCAACCTGCCGGGAACTTCCGGTGTGCAAAGCTATATGGCAAATATCGGCGAGACACAGAACAAAGGTGTCGAATTCTCCCTTGATGGTGTAATATTGAACACTTCGGGAGGCCTGACATGGGAAGCAGGGGTTAACTTTTATGCCAATCGCAATAAACTGGTTGCTCTGGCTTCAGGTCAGGAAAGGGATGAAGCGAACTGGTGGTTTGTTGGGCATCCGATTGACTGCATTTTCGATTATGAGAAAATCGGACTCTGGCAGGAAGGTGATCCCTACCTTGATATTCTGGAACCAGGTGGAAATATTGGTATGATTAAGGTAAAATATACAGGTGATTACAATCCTGACGGAACCCCTGCCCGAAAGATTGGTCCTGCTGATAGGCAGATCATCAGTCTTGAACCTGATTTTCAGGGTGGATTCAATACCCGCCTTTCCTATAAGGGGTTTGATTTCACTGCCGTCGGAGTATTCAAGAGTGGAGGAACTCTGATCAGTACTCTCTATTCCGGGGCAGGGTATCTTAATATGATGACCGGTCGAAGGAACAATGTAAAGGTGGATTATTGGACACCGGAGCATACGAATGCCAAATACCCGAATCCGGCTGGTGTTTTGAGCGGTGATAATCCGAAGTACGCAAGTACTCTTGGATATTTCGATGCTTCCTACCTTAAAATTCGTACTCTTACCCTTGGTTATAGCCTGGATCGTTTCGGAGTGATTAAAAATGCCGGGATCAGCAAATTGCGCCTTTATGTTACAGTTCAGAACCCCCTGGTAATGTTCTCACCCTATTATAATGAATCAGGCATGGATCCCGAAACCAACTCGTACGCCAATGAAAATGCGGCGGTGCCATATTCAGACAATTTGCGGCGTTTGCTGACGATCGGCACCAATACTCCTTCTACCCGCAATTATCTGATAGGTATTGATGTGTCATTTTAAAACCGGAAAATAATGAAACGTATAAATATGAAAACTTTAGCAGGAGCAACACTGATGATGGTGTTCCTGTTCGCGTGCTCTGATATTCTTGAGGAACAGCCGCGGAGTATTTATGAACCAGGTTTCTTTAAAACAGAGAAAGGTGTTTTGGGCGGATTGACTGCCATGTATGCTCATCTGCGTTACATATACGGGCAGGCATATTATTACAATGCCTGTCAGACAGGCACGGATGAAGCAACTTGGGCTCAAAGTGCTGATGCAAACTTCAAGGACCATGATATGTCGGGTGTAGGTTCACTTACCCCCACCAGCAGCCGTTCCGATGTGCTCTGGGGAACAGCATTTTCGAATATCAATACGGCCAGCGGAGTGATTGAAAATGCCTCTGCTGTAGGCACCATTTCCGATGCTCTGGTTGCTGAAGCCAGGTTCTTTCGTGCTTTTGATTATTTCCTGTTGGTGCAGACATTTGGAGGGGTTCCCCTTGACCTGGGTTCGGGAGAACTCAAATTCAATACCTCACCTGTAAGAACATCGGTGCGAAATACCGTGCCGGAGGTTTATACAAAAGCCATATTCCCTGATCTGCTAAAAGCAGTACAGGACCTGCCGGAAACTCCGCGTGTTACTGGTGCTGTTACCAAAACCGTTGCGCGACTCTTCCTGGCAAAAGCCTATCTTACCTATGGCTGGTGGCTCGAAAACCCCAACAACATTCCTACCTATCCCGAATGCCAAAGGGTTGACCCTGACGGACATAACGCACAGTGGTACTTCCAGCAAGCATATAATGTAGCGGTTGAGGCAATAGACAATCCCGGACCATACGGGCTTCAGCCGACATATTACGACGTGAATCTGGGGCAGAATGACCGGAATAACGAAATACTGTTATACGCCGATCACACGGAAAAAAGTGAGTACTATAACGGTGGCAGCCTGACCTACGGCAGCGGAGCAGCTCCTGATAACTTTGCCGGCTGGATGGTAACATGGAATTATACGGTTATCAGAAGTGCTACTGCACCCGACTGGAGTACGGTAATTAGCTCCGTTCAGAGAGAGGCTGAACAGCATCTGGGGCGCCCCTGGACGCGTATGGCTCCTCCCATCGGAGTATTTAAAAATACCTTTGCTGATAAAGTAAATGATTCGCGGTACGATGGTACTTTTACAACCGTATATCGCGGCAACTGGCCCAAAGGAGGAGGAAACTACGTTAACATCCCCTTTGTGTACAATGCAAACAACATGGAAGTCTATCCGGGCGGGGCAATCCTGACATTTCTTGATGAAGATCCGGCTGAGCCGATTGATTATTCGAATTCAGTGTACAAGAGCAATATCGGTGCAGGTGTATTGCCCGGAAGGTCGGATTTTGTCATTGCCCCAAGTGGTATCAGCAGGATTTGCTACCCAGGATTCTGGAAAATGGGTCCCTATCGTACCGACAACGGCACTGGTCTGGGTCAACCTAATGCCGGCAGTACGCGTCCTTTCAACATTGCCAAATTTTCGGAATTGTATTTTGTAGCAGCCGAAGCTGCCGTGAAGGGAGCTGTAACTCAGGCCGGGAAAACTGCGTACGACTTAATTAATGTAATCCGGGCCCGTGCCGGAAAATGGCGCTGGAATAATAATGGAAATGTGGCAAAAGTGGAGGACCACAGCGCGGAAATGGTCGCAGCCACTCCGACTACCATAACAATTGATTATATTCTTCAGGAACGTTCCCGCGAATATTTTGGTGAAGGATACCGCTGGTTTGATCTGGTTCGTACACAGAAATGGGCAACGGTAGCTGCTTCGTATGAGATCTGTGGAACTGCCTATGGAGATCATACTCCGGTAACCTATGTTCGTGACATTAAGCCGTATCATTATCTGCGCCCGATTCCGCAGGGCCAGATTGATGCCCTTGAAATGAGCGCCGATGAAAAGGCCGCATACCAGAATCCCGGGTATTAATTCGGTGCCAAATTGATTTATGGGGATTTTTCAAATCCCCTGCAGTCATTCAATACAACAGCCGGTTGGCACACTCGCCAACCGGTTGCTGTATTTATTAGTAACAAATGCACCTACATGTAAAACAAAAAATTATACAAAACCAATTTATGTCAATCGCTGTCAAGCTGATCTATCGCTCCGGGGACCGGTAACTCTCAGGAGGTCCCAGATAGCTTGGTTTCAGACCTCCGGTATCGATCAGAATCTTTTCCAGTACTATACCCGGATCCACCATCCAGATTGTCAGTGTATGGTTTCCGGGTTTGCTGATATAATGCTCCGAGGTGCTAGGACGTGCATTGTTCATAACACTTCTTTCCCAATCCCTGTTTCCGTTCACGGCGTCATATTTTTCAGGAACCAGAGTTTGAACCACGGGCGGTTCATTGTCAAAGGAAATGGCATAATGCAAACCGGCTCCGGGAAAGACATTTAAAGAAGGAGAAAACACACAAGTTACTTTTATTGTACCAGCGGTAAAAAGATAAATTGCATACCTGAGGCAGGGAGAGGTTTCTCTGTTTACCGGAGGAGGAAAGCCGGTTTCATCTGTTGCCCGCATACCGGATAATGTATGACCATAATCTTCGATACGATCCCAGTGCCTTTCTTTGAAATCGGTTTTGTGCGAATAATGCTCAGCTTCGATGGCTATGTAGCCGGCTCCTTCTACAAAGCAGTTGCTGGTACCAGACGGCATGTCCGTATTACGCACTGGAACAAGTATTCTTACCGTCTGGTGCGGGCCCGAAATATAAACTGATCCGGAGATAATGCCAGCGGGTGCCTTGTCCCAGTCAATACTGACCCATATCCGTTTATCCTTTTCCACGATGGCTTCGGTATCGCTCAGAACAATCCACGGATCGGAAACATTGGTACGGAAAAAGAAAGATGCTTTTCCCCTGTTGAAAATATCGATACTGTATTTCTGCCTGTTGTATGAGTCAAACAGGGGAAGGACTGCTTCGGAGTCATTTCCGGGCCAGACTTTTTCTGTCCCTTCTATGCTGATTCCCATGGCTGCCTTATCAGGCGTTTCGAGGCGCTGCAGAGTGATAGCCCGTAAACTGTTCACCGGTGGATCTGCCCAACCCGTATATCCCAGATGTGCCTGATCCATGAAATGGTTCCATTTGCCTCCGGCAAAGGTTCTGTTGAAATACCCCATCAGCGCAGTATCAGTTTCAAAAAGCCTGTATGTTTCCGATGCCATATCGTTGGCACTCGATCTTCCCTGGAGCGCATACAGATTGTTCTTTGCTGCGGCAACATACAATTCATTAACAAGGCAGCATGCCTGCACCGGAAACATAACAAGCTCATAAAAGGCGTCTTTTTTCTCCTCAGGCAGCTGACGAAAAATCTTCTCTGCTTTTTCTTCAAGGTTTTGGTATTCTGTTACAACACGGTCTGCCTCATGGTAATTCACCAGGCTGTATGTTTCAGGTGACAAAAGCTCAGGTTTTCTTCTGCCGTTGTATTGTGTATATCGAACAATAAGCTCAGCTATATCCGCGGCATTCTGTGCACCAAACTGTTTTCTGCACCACCATTCCGTATAGCTCCGGAGGTTTTCACCATTAAATTCGTTTGTGTTCCATGCCATCCTGAGGAAAAATTCCAATGGAAATTCGTATCCTTTGAAATGGCCTACGTTAACTATCCAGATATGGTCGGCTCCATGTTGTTTGGCGAGGGACATCTGGTCCCAGATTTTGGGTATGGGATTGGTGTTAATCCACTGATAGCTGCGGGGACCGCCGTGATAGTCAAAATGATAATATATTCCGGCACCACCGATTCTCTTTCGTTCCGCGGAAGTGGGCAGGCGGCGCAGGTTCCCCCAGTTGTCGTCCGACCAGAGCAATGTAACATCATCAGGTACCCGCAGTCCCAGCTCATAATATTCCTGTACTTCCTTATACAAACACCATAACTGAGGTACCTTTGTAACATCCTGATTCATTTCCTCCGAAATAATCTGCCGTTGCCGGGAAATGATTTTTTCAAGGAACTGAATATTCACCGAAGGACCACCGGGCATCATTTCCGTATCGTCTGCACCACGCAGTCCTATGGTAATGATGCTTTCGTAATTTTTGTTTCGTCTGATGCCTTCCCGCCAGAATTCTTCGAGAATGTCGGGATGTTTTGCATAGTTCCATCGGCCAAGTGTCCGGAGATACCTCCTGTCCCATTCCTTCTGTGCCCTCAGCATGGGTTCCTGGTGGGTTGTGCCCATCACAATGCCATATTCATCGGCCAGTTTCGGATTTTCAGGATCATCTTCGTTGAAAGCATTACCCCACATGGCAGGCCATAGATAGTTGCCTTTCAGACGAAGCAGCAATTCGAAGATCCGGCTGTAGAAAGCGTGACCATAATTTGCCACACCGGGAGGTACGGGAGGATCACTCCTGACTTCTGCTGTTCCGAATTTTTCTCTGACCCAGTTGGTAAGTGCCGGATATTCATCGTTGAGGAAAATTCCGCGGTACTTCACCGAGGGTTCCCCTTCATTGTACCTTACCGGCCTTATATAAAGACTGGATTTATGCTCCACGGGAACATCAGCCCACCAGTACCAGGGCGAAACTCCGATTTGTTCCGAAAGTTCATAAATGCCATAGATGGTACCGCGCTTGTCGCTGCCGGTAATAACCAGCGCCTGTTTAATCCCGGGGTAGGGATTCAGAACGGTTTGTATCAGAAACGATTCCCACTTTCCACGTACAGTATCAACGTTAATTTTCCCTTCCCTGGACAATTTTTTGATGATCCAGCTTTTATCAATTGTTCCCGCAATGATGACGTACTTCGATGAAGGCCACCTGTCCTGATAAAATGCAGGAAGGTTCCCTGTAACCTTTCTGATGTCATCCTGCAGGTCTTTGAATGCTCTTACAACTCCCTGGTAATCATCAGAACTGACCATCATTGGTGCGATCTTCTTCCCTTCGGCCAGACGGAACCATCCTTTTGCACCTTTTTCAGAAACGAGATTTTCTTTCGGATCAAAGGTTTTGGCATCCAAAACGTAAGCCCTGCCGATCAACAGCAAAATGATAAAAAAGCGGATCATTTTTTAACTGATTTATTTTTCAAAATATCATAGCCTTAGTATTTTTTATTTGTACGGAAAGGAGAAGCCGGCAGACCATTCTGGCTGCACAAATTGGCTCCTTCCGGATTATCAGCCCAAGCATATCGCACGGCAACAGGATGAGGTATCTGATCATTCCATACAATCACCCTGTTACATCGTATGACCGCCTGCGCCCATACATAGTTCCGGTCAGAATCACAAACAGCAAATTGCCTGAGCCGAAAGCCGTTTTTCTCCATAAGCCCCCCATCGGTATTTCTAAATTTCAGAATAATGCGTTTACCATTAATTCTGTAAGAGTGAAACAATGGCCCGGAACTGGTTAATTTTCCTTCTCCGTAAGCAACTGAGCCTGCCACCAGGGCCAGTCTTTTTCCCACATCTTTCTTGTTGAGGGGGTGTATGTCATTCCATTCTCCAATATCGATGGTAATGGCCATCCCTGTGCAGGGAAGTTCAAGTGCTTCTGCCTGGGCCTCCCTCAGTTCAGCCCATCGGCTTTCTCCGGGAGTTGTTTTTGGTTCCATAAAATTGGGAAGCTGGACAAACAGAAACGGAAAATCCCCCTGTCCCCACTTCTTTCTCCAGTCGGTAATCATGTTTTTGAACAGAAGGCTGTATTCCGATGGGTTATTCGCATTACTTTCTCCCTGGTACCAAACAACTCCTTTGATGGCATATCGGATGAAAGGAGCAATCATTCCGTTATACAAGCCGGTCGGCTTATAGTGAAAGAAGGTCTGATCGGGGAGGGGTGGCATTGCTATACCGATCATATAATGCCATTCTCCTTTCAGGTCAAAGGTGTCATTTTCTGCAATCAGCTGGTAGGGTTTGTCTTTAATAAAGCCTCCCCTGCCTCTGAAATTGATAACCCGGATAACGATTGTGTTTTCACCTGGTTTCAGAATATTTCCGGGTACATTGTACCGGCGGGGAGGATACTGGTAAGATGTGGTTCCTATGAAGACACCGTTAATATAGACCGAGTCGCAATCTACGATTCTGCCCAGGAGCAGAGATGCTGGTTTATGGACAAAGTTTTCGGGTAAAACAATAGTTTTCCGGAACCATACTACTCCGTTGATTTGTGCCGGTTCTTTCTCTTCCCAGAAAGAAGGAATCGTCATAACAGGCCATTGGGAATCATCAAATGAGGGATCATACCAGGGAGGGCTATGAAGCAAGCCCTTGTCGGATGCCTTGATGGTATTGTACCATTCCCGGGCCTGTTTCTTTTCCTTTTCCATGATGCGACTGATGTATTCAGGGTCTTTGCATTGATCTGCCTCTTCGAGGTACACGGGAAAATTCTTCAGAGCATCCCTGCTCATCCAGGCCTGTATGGGTGTGCCTCCTACACTTGCATTAATAATTCCAATAGGCACATGGTATTTTTCGTAGAGACTTTTTGCAAAGAAATAGGCTGTTGCGCTGAATCGAAGTATTGTCGCGGGATTAGCCGGGGTCCATGTTCCACCTGTTGCATCCTTCTGAGGTTCGGTAAAAACCGCATTCGTGTTGACAAGAAATTGCCTGATCTGGTCATTTTCCGCCCGGGCAACTTCTTCAGGATAAGCATACCGGACCCTTTCTATTGGTAAGACCATGTTTGACTGCCCGGAACAAAACCATACATCGCCCAGAAGAATATCTTTGATTTCAACCGTATCAGAAGCCGCGATCGTCATTGAATAAGGTCCTCCGGCTCTGGCAGGCATCAGATCAACTGACCACTCTCCTTCAGCATCTGCCCTGGTTATATATGTTTTGCCAAGAAAGATAACGGTTATTTTTTCACGGGAATTGGCCCAACCCCATATTTTTACCGGTTTATCCCTCTGAAGAACCATGCCATTGCTGATCAGATGAGGAAGGCGAATGCCTCCTGCGACAGGAAGAACCATCAGATTCACAAGAAAGAAAAGCCAGAAACGCTTCATACAGATAAAATTTTTCTAAAGATAAAAGAAAAATATTGCAACCGATTGCAATATTTTTTGAAAAAACATTCATTATTATAAATTTTGTGTTTAATTTGCATTAGAATCATCAGCGATGACCACCGGTAAAGATGTAACCATATATGATATAGCAGAAGAACTTGGTATTTCTGCATCAACCGTTAGCAGGGCACTGAAAGATCATCCCCATGTTAAGCCTGAATTGAAGAAGAAAATTCTTGCAATTGCAAAGCGGCTCGGATATCAGCAGAATAAATTTGCCAGTAATCTGCGGCAGCGGAAGACACATACCATTGGTGTTGTTATTCCGCGGCTTGACAGCTATTTTATGTCCACTGTGATTTCCGGAATGGAGAAGGTTGCCAATCAGGCAGGCTATCAGCTCATCATCAGCCAGTCGCAGGAATTGGCGCAGAAGGAAGTTGCCAACATAAACACTTTGTACAACAGCAGAATTGACGGATTGCTGATTTCTCTGTCCTATGAGACACAATCGCTCGATCATCTGAATATTCTTTTCAGAAAAGGCATTCCTGTGGTTTTCTTTGACCGGGTTTGTGACCATCCCAAATGCAAAAGTATTGTTATCAATAATTTCAAGGCAGGGTATGAAGCCACGGAACATCTGATCAGTCAGGGTTGTAAACGAATTGTCCATTTGGGTGGAAGTATGCTTCGGAACGTCTATTCTGATAGGTACAAAGGATATATCCAGGCGCTGACTGACCATGGTATCAAGACGGATAAAAACCTGGTTATATACAGTGATCTGAGCCGACAGGCAGGAGAGGATGCAGCACGGCAAATGCTCGGCTGGAAAAAACTGCCTGACGGAGTTTTTACGGCCAATGACACTTCGGCTGTTTCACTGATATGCGAACTAAAGAGGAACGGAGTTAAGGTACCGGAGGAAGTTGCCGTAGTGGGCTTCAACAATGATCCCATTTCCAGCGTGGTTGAACCTCATCTCACAACGGTTCATTATCCCGGGCGTGAAATGGGTGAAATTGCAGCCAGTTCCCTTATTAACCTGCTAACCAGCAAACAGTCCGAAATTCTCAGCACCATCATTCTCAGTCATTCGCTTATTATCAGGGAATCTTCAGTCAGATCCGGTACGTCTTCATCTAAACCGCAGTCTGAAGCAAGAAAAAAAGGAGCTTTGACCTCCGGTTAGGGAAGGTAAGATAAATGAATATAAATTCTTAATCGAATGACTTTAGATCAATGGGAATCATTGCTTAAAGTAATTGCCGGGGAAGAATCGAAGGAAAAACTGATCGGATTTATTGTTGACAGCCCCTGGATTCCTGGCTGGTATAAAGTATCCATACTTGATTACTACGTCAATCCGGAAGTCTGGTTTGAGGCCAATCGTAAAGTTGTGCAGGATTTTTCCGGGGTACTTTTTTTTCCGGGTTTCTGGTCTGAATTTGGTATGTGCACCGAGCCTTCCGCATTTGGAGCAAAACTGATCTGGCCGGAAAATGATTTTCCTTTCCCCGGAAAGATCCAGGATTCGGAAAAAGGATTTGGTTCACTCATCAAACCTGATGTTCGGAAGGAAGGACTTCTTCCGTTTGTTATTAAACGCCTGGTTCACAATCAGGAGAGAATCCGGGCTATAGGCCATGAGATTAAGTTTGCTGTTTCACGGGGACCTCTTAATATTGCATCATTTCTGGCCGGAACAACGGAATTCCTGATGGCAATAACCATGAACCCTGAGGAAACAAAAAAAGGTCTTGATGTAATTACTGAATTCATCATCGATTGGATATCTTTCCAGATGGAAACATTCAGGGAAATTGACGGAATCCTTATTCTGGACGATATTGTTGGATTTATGGACGAGTACAATTTCAGGGAATTTGCTTACCCGTATCTGAAGAAAATTTTTGAAAGTTTCCCGGTAAAAGTAAAGTTTTTCCATAACGACGCTTATGGATTGATTTGTGCTCCTTACCTGCACGAAATGGGAGTCAACCTGTTTAATTTCAGTCATGAACATGGACTGGACGAGATGAAAAAGCTTGTACAGAATAAAATTACCCTTCTTGGAAATATTCCCGGCCGCGATGTTCTTGCCCATGGTTCTGCTGAAGAAATTCGAAGATATGTTAGGGAAGCAGGTGCATCCGTTGCTGATAAAACGAGGATTATATGGTCATGTGGCGGAGGAATGCCTCCTGATGTACCTACAGAAAATATCAGAGAATTTATTGCAGCCGTTCGTGAGCTGAGCTGACACCTTACCGGTACATCAGGAATCTTTCCTGATTCATCGCTTCTGACAAAATCAACCTATCTTTGCCGGCAGAAGTTGGATAGTACTGCTATTTTATACTGCATGAGCGAAGACAAAGAAAAAGAAAATACCTTGCGGCTTGAAATTACTTCGTATGCTTCCGAAGGAAAAGCCCTGGGACGATACGGAAATATTGTGGTGTTTGTAAAAGGAGCTGTTCCCGGTGATGTGGTTGATGTGAGAATTTTTCGCCGCAGAAAGAATTACTGGGAAGGTGTTATTGAAAAAGTCATTGCTGAAAGCAGCTTTCGTACACAACCCTTTTGCCGCCATTTCGGAACATGCGGAGGTTGTACCTGGCAGAACCTGTCCTATGAAAAACAACTTCTTTTTAAAGAAACCCAGGTAAAGGAACAACTGGAACGGATCGGAAAAATAGATGATATACCCTTGCAACCTATCCTCAGATCACCGGAAGCCCTTTTCTACCGAAACAAATTGGAATTTACCTTTCATCCTCTCCGGTGGCTTTATGACGACGAGATCGGGAAAGAGATTCCTTCATCCGCTTTACCCGCTCTGGGATTTCACGTTCCTGGAAAATTCGACAAAGTTCTGGACATCGAAGAGTGTTTCCTTCAGCCGGAACCTTCAAATGCTATACGCAGAGCGGCAAAAGAGATTGCCCTGAAACTGAATATGGAGTTTTACGATCCGAAAAAGCATGAGGGCTTACTGCGGACTCTTCTGATCCGGAACAATGCTTCAGGCGAATTTCTGGTGGCAGTGATGCTGAAACATGAGGATGAAGAACGCCGTACTGCCTTTCTCGATGAACTGTCCCAACGTTTTCCGCAGATTGTTTCCCTCTGGTATGTTATCAATCCCAAGCTCAACGATGCCTGGTCTGATCTGGATGTCATCCATTATAAAGGAAAGGAGTTTCTTACCGAACAGATGGAGGATCTTACATTCAGGATAGGTCCAAAATCTTTTTTTCAGACCAATACCCGTCAGGCACTGAACCTGTATCGCGTTGTCAGGGAATATGCAGGGCTTAAAGGATCAGAAACCGTTTATGATTTTTACACCGGTACCGGAACAATCGCTTTGTTTCTTTCGCGACAGGCCGGAAAGGTAGTTGGTCTGGAATATGTGAACGAAGCGGTGGAGGATGCAAAAATCAATGCGGCGGTTAACAACATTGAAAATACAGTGTTTTATGCCGGCGACATCAGAAGAATTTTTTCAGATGAACTTCTGCAAAAAGAGGGAAGGCCCGATGTGCTGATCATGGATCCACCGAGGAATGGTGTGCATGAGGATGTGCTCAGGGGAGTGTTGAAGGCCTCGCCGGAACGAATTGTTTATGTAAGCTGCAATCCCGCCACGCAGGCAAGAGATATTGCACTGCTGTCCTCATTGTACCGGCTTACGAAGGTTCAGCCGGTTGATATGTTTCCCCATACCATGCATGTTGAAAGTGTCGCTTTGCTGGAGAAAATAAATCAATGATATGAAATTTACCCGTGAAGACTATATACGGCGCATCATCGACAAGGAAGGCAAGATTCCTGATGATGAACCGGTTTTTCTTTTGCGTGCCCAGGATAAATACGCCCCTGCAACCTTACGCTATTATGCAAAATTACTGGAAGAGGACGGAAACAAGGAAATGGCCGAAGAGTTATACCGTCATGCCAGGGAAATGATTGTATGGCAGAAGTCGGTGAAAGTGAAGAAGCCCGATAAACCGCAGTAATTCTTCTTTCTGTCTGTTGCAGTTTTCGTAACTCATCGTTTGCGGGATGATCCCTGATTGGGGGGATCCAGCAGCCGCAATTTCATCCTTCGCTTTCGCTCCGGCTGCTTTTTTTATAGTCCTTCGTCCTCGTGCAAGCGAGCTTGCGTCGGACTCAGTCCTATAAAAAAATCCCGCTTTCAGCGGGAAATTGCGGCTGCGGAGAGAGAGGGATTACCTGGTGGTGATCCCGGAAGGGGGATCCAGCAGCCGCAATGGCATCCTTCGCTTTCGCTCCGGCTGCTTTTTTTATTGTCCTCAGTCCTTCTGTAAGCAGAGCTTCCATCGGACTTCGGACAATAAAAAATCCCGCTTATCGCGGGATCCATTGCGGCTGCGGAGAGAGAGGGATTCGAACCCTCGGTCCCGCGGAAGCGGGACAACGGTTTTCGAGACCGCCCCGTTCGGCCACTCCGGCATCTCTCCTGAGAGCTGCAAAGGTAAATTTTTTTCATGTTATCCCAAATGAATCGGATTATGGGAAATATCTTATTTTTACTGCTGACGAACTGAAAATTTTTCATCCTATCAACTAGTATGATCAGCAAAAGTATTTTCCGGGTACCCTTTTTCCTCCTGATGCTCTTGCTTTGCTCCTGTTCCGGGCATAAACCTCCTACCACACCTGCCTTTGTTCAGTCATGGAAAGCATGGCAAAAGAACCGTATGGAACGCCTGAAAAGCGAAAACGGATGGCTGAACCTGGCTGGACTTTACTGGCTTCAGCAAGGGATCAATCCATTTGGAAGCGACAGTTCCTGTGCATTGGTTTTCCCGCCTTCGGCCCCTCCGGTAGCAGGAAAATTTATCAGAAAAGATTCACTGGTTACCCTGGAAGTCCATCCCGGTGTCGTCATTGAATCGGAAGGCAAACAGGTCCGGTCTGTTGTTCTTGAGTCTGATGCTACCGGACATCCGACTGCTCTCAGAATGGGATCTCTGGTATTTTACCTCATAAAAAGGGACACGCTTCTGGGCATAAGGTTGCGCGATTTGAACAGCCCTCTTTCTTCTTCACTCGATTCAATTCCCTGTTATCCTCCTGACAGCGCATGGAAAATAACAGCACAATTCCATCCTTTTGAAAAACCCCAAAAAATGTATGTGCATACGGTAATCGGAACGCTTGAAGAATATACTGTACCGGGTAAGCTGATATTTGAACTGGAGGGGCGAAAGCAGACCCTTCTCCCATTCAAGGAAGGGCAGGGGTTTTTTATCATTTTTGGCGATGGAACCAGTGCCGTAGAAACATACGGGGCGGGAAGGTTCCTTCAGGCCGACGAACCCGACTTAACCGGAAAGGTTATTCTTGATTTCAACCGGGCATACAATCCTCCCTGTGCTTTTACACCCTATGCTACATGTCCCTTGCCCCCGAAAGAAAATCTGTTATCGGTAAAAATTACTGCAGGTGAAAAAGATCCTCATGTATATGCGCATTAGTATCAGCTTTCTGTTTGTGCTTCTGCTACTGGCCGGATGTTCCTCTTCCGGCCACAGGTATTATTTTAGTCCGGCAAACGGCGATGACCGGAATGACGGGTTGTCGGAGCAAAATCCTTTTCGCACGCTCAGCCGGGCGCGAACACTCTGTCTGAAGCCGGGGGATGCGATTCTTCTGGCCGCAGGGGAGGTATTTAATGATAGTCTGATCCTGGAAAACCTAAATGGCCGGCCGGGAAAAGAAATCGCGATATCTTCCTATGGCGGGGGGAGAGCTATAATTATGGCAGATAAAGGTACTGCAATTAAAATCAAAGGTGGTTCACATGTGGTGGTGAAGAATATCCGGGTAGAGGGTGCCGGTCGACTGAAAGGCAATGCAGGCAGTGGTGTGGATCTTTATGAGGTTCATTATGCCGCAGTCGACAGCCTGGAAGCAGAGGGTTTTGGCTGGTGCGGCGTCCGGGTTACCGGGGGGAGCCATATCTCCATAACCCATGTGTATGCTCACGATAACGGATTTGCCGGTATCAATGTCGAGTCAGGAGGAAGAGACTGTGCAGGATTGCCGTGTTCCGGAACAAAATCGGTGTACGATGTGTACATTGGATATTGTACCGCTGAAAATAATCCCGGATCACCCATGGTGCTGAACAATCACAGCGGAAACGGAATTCTTCTGGGAGGAGTTACCCGCGGGGTGATTGAATATTGCGAAGCCATGAACAACGGATGGGATATGCCCCGCGAAGGAAACGGCCCGGTGGGAATATGGACCTATATGAGCGACAGCATCGTAATTCAGTATTGCTACTCTCACCACAATAAGACCTCTCCCACTGGTGCCGACGGAGGCGGATTTGACCTCGACGGAGGGGTTACCAATTCCGTAGTCCGGTGGAACCTTTCGGCCTTCAATGAAGGAGGCGGCTATGGCCTTTTCCAGTATGCCGGTGCCACTGAATGGAACAACAATACGATTTACTGCAATATAAGTTACCTCGATGGAAAGAAAAACGGGAAAGCCGGAGTCTTTGTCTGGTGCGACCCCTATGCTGTTCCCATGGGGACTGCTTATGTTTTCAACAATACCGTTATCAATGATGCCGGATATGGCTGTAATTTTCAGCCAGGAAGCTACCGCGGCATGCTGTTCTATAACAACATCTTCCTTGTGGGTAGCGGGGAAAAAAGGATGGCCGGAGGGGATTCGCTTACATCGACGTTTCGTCATAACCTCTACTGGTCGCAATGGCATCAGAGCCGCAATCTCCTCCAGCCTGATGCCTCATTTGACAGGGAAGCACTGATTGCTGATCCGTTGCTGAACCTTCCTCCGCAGGGCGATAGTCTGAAAATGGATGTCAGGTTTCTGAAAGAGATTGCCTGGTTCCGACCGGCACCCGGCTCTCCGGTATGCAATGCCGGCGTTAACCTTCCCGGTCCCTTTCCTGATTTCACAGGATCCGTGCCGGCTATTGGCACCAAGCCTTCCCTTGGGGCATTCCTTTGCAAAACAAAAGAATAAATGCTATGAAACCCATATGTTTTGCAAGCTCGAACACAGTGGTAATAAAATGACGAACATGTGGATTCCATCATACCATTGAAAATCAATTTTATTATGATGAAACGACTCAGAATCTGGCATGTAGGCAACTGGTGCTTTCACACCGGTCAAACCTACATTGAATCTCCTTTTTTTCATTCAACAAAAGGAGTTGAATTTCTGAACTATGCAAAAAATTTTGTTGAGGCATTGAAAAAGATTCCCGGCGCAGAGGTTATATCGGAACCATCATGGAACCTGTATAATATGTCGCCCGAACAATTTGACGAGCGACTGCGATGGGCTACCACCATTGTATTTGGTGATGTCGAAACCAAATGCCTGCATCTTCATCCCGATTTTTTCAACAGAAACAAATGGGATAAATATGTAACCTTTCCTGACCGCTTTGTTTTACTGAAAGACTGGGTGAATAACGGAGGGCATTTTCATATGCTGGGTGGCTGGAATTCATTCAGCGGCGAGATGGGCAAAGGCGGATGGGGCAGGAGCCTGTTTCACAATGTCTTGCCTGTTGTTTGCCTGCAGGGTGACGATCTGATCGAATCAACGGCCAGTTTCCCTGTCCGTGCGCCTCACCCCGGTCATCCGGTTATTGAAGGAATTCCCTTTGATGAAATCCCTCCCATTCTTGGTTTCAATGAAACTTCACTCAGGCCGGGAGCCGATTGCATTCTGGAAATTGGCTATGACGGAAAATGGTATCCTCTGCTGGCAGCTCAGCGATTCGGAAAGGGAAAAGCTTCTGCTTTTACCACCAGTGCTTCTCCTCACTGGGGCATTAATCTCCAGCGCTGGGAGAAATATGACAAGCTGTGGCTGCAACTTTTTACCAGATTATTCGAAGAATAACAGTTTCAGCAAATCCAATCCAGGTAATTGTCCCGGGAAATTACTTCAAAATTGCTTTCTGGATAGGCTCTTTTCCATGTAAGCGGTTCCCTGGTTTTTTTTTGGGGATTCCATTTCAATTCATATCCGAACAACCGGCCATCCCTCTCCTCAATCCAGTCTATTTCTTGCTGCTGATAGGTTCTCCAGAAATAGTTTTCACAATGCATTCCGGAATAATGTTGCTTTTTAATTCGTTCTGAAAGCAGATAATTTTCCCACAATAACCCCGTATCATCCCGTAATGTGAGAGGATTAAAATTCATAATGATGGCATTACGGACGCCATTATCGTAAAAGTACCATCGGCTTGTTTTGGTTACTTCAGTCCTCAGATTACGGCTAAATCCCGGAACTCTGAAGAGTATGAAAACCTGCGTCAACAGATCAAGGTATTTTTCAACCGTATTGCGGCTGATGCCAAGTTGTCGGGCCAGTTCTTCCAGCGAAACTTCCTTACCTGTCTGGAATGCAACAAGTTTAAGCAATGCCAATATTTTTGCCGAATTCCGAATACCGTCAAACTCGAAAATATCTTTCAGAAGGTAAGATGAGACAAGTTCTTTCAGCCAGGCTATCTTTTCATTCGTTACTTTCATGGTAATTATTTCAGGATAACTTCCAAATACCATTCTTTCTTCCAGCCGGGCTTTGGTTTCAATCATATTTTCCATGGAAGATAATTCCATTTGGGCAATCGGGAAAAGAATATTCGTAGTTTTCCTGCCGGTAAGGGGTTCGCCCATCTTGTTGGCCAGGTCAAAGGCTGAAGACCCTGTGGCAATAACTTTGACGGCAGGTATTTCGTCAACAATAAATTTCAGAATTTGCCCAACCTGAGGAACTTTTTGTGCTTCATCGAGGATCAGGATTTTATTATCGCCCAGAAGCCGTCGGTAATTTTCAGCCGTTCGCATTGACAGGGTCTCCTGAACAAGCAAGTCTTCTCCGTTGAGCAAAAGGTAGGGTTCTTTCATTTGAGTTCTGGCCAGATGTTTAATGAGCCAGGTTTTCCCAACACGGCGCGAACCAAAAATCAGTACCACCTTGTTAGGTTTCATCTGTTGAATAATCCTTTTCGACAAAACTCTCGGAATAAATTCGTCCATGGCAACAGAAAACAATCAAACAAATTTATAAAATTCTTTCAATACACTGACGCAATTTTATAAAAATACGTCAGTTTAATGAAGGAATTACATAAAAATCCTTCAATATATTGAAGGATTTTTATGTTTTTCTGTCATTACTGCTTCCTGTAAGGAAAGAATTCAAGCTCAAACTCAGCAGGAGCAGGAAGCACCCTGTACTGGTTGAGAACCGATACAGCAGTACATCCCACACCGCTGGTCGCATAATCAATGTTCAGCGTGAACCCGTCCTGGCGGACCAATTGGTAAGGATAGGCGGCACGTGTGAGGTTTTCGGTAGTGTATGGATACACATTGAAATTGAACAGGCTTTTCCCTTGTATTCTTATACCGTATCCGTCGGGACTTTCCAGGGTAAGCCAGCGTACGTCGCATCGCAGGCCATGATCCTGAGGAATAAGGTAGGGTTCTTCCATGTCTTCTGTTGTACAGGAATAAACTCCGGTTTTTGCACCGCTTTTTCTGTCGGGGTAGTTCTCAAAGGGTCCTCGTCCGTACCAGCTTACTTTATAGAGACTTCCGGAAACTACCGACTGTATTCCCATCCTTTGAATCCACTGGGGCATGATACCCTGCGGAATAACCCTGTGCCTCAGTCTGATCAGCCCGTTGCCATAGATGGTCCAGGAAAAGGTGTTGTCGAAGGCGGTGGTAAAATCATTTCCTTCTGAACGGGAGACGACGGTTACGGAAACGGAACCGTCAGCATTGGTTTCCCAGGTAATTTTTTCAGGATATGACTGCAGATGATCCAGACCAAGGGATCTCCATGCATTGGCGGCATCGATTCCCATGCCGGGTTTGGTATCCGTAAGATGTGCTTTCCAGATGGTCCAGGCATCTTTCTCATTGGCCAGGGGAGCACGCCATACGTTCAGCCCGAAACCGTTTCGCAGATATTCTTTTCCGTCGTATAATATCGATTCAAGAATTCCTGTCTGCCGGTTGAAAGCACAGGAAAAATTACTTCCGAGCACCTGTATCCTGCCTGAATCAACCTCAACTTTCACTTTTCCGTTCAGCACGGCCGGAGTTTCCTGCGGAACATGCCAGGGTAGTTCGGCTTCATCCCATGCAACTTCATGGCCGGCTTTTGCCCAGATCTGGTCTTTTTTCAGGAGAAAACGGATGCGAACCCTGTATTCACAGCCGGGTTTCAGTTCAGGTTTGGCCAGCGGAAGGGAGAAGGTATCCCTTTTCTGTGGCGGTACATTCAAAGGAAGCATGCCTCCGGCAAGCATAGCACCATCTTCCCATAATTCCCAGCGGGTTTCAAGTTCGCTCAGCGGGGTGAAAAGGTACCGGTTCCATACTTCAAAGCGGAGAGCATCCTGATCAACCAGTTTTACGGAAACCGGCTGGGCACTTTTCTTCACCTGCCAGAGCTCAGGCTGTGGTGTTCGGTCGGGCCACACCAGTCCGTATGTTCGGCCTCCTATGCCGGTGCTGAAAAAATCACCGGCCTGAATTTCCTTTTCAAAGTCAAGCCACAGCAAAGCATCCTTTTTCAGGTTGCTCACCGAGGAGAGTTCCTTTTCGCTCAGCGCCCGGTTGAAGATACCGGCTTCATCAAAGGTGGCGTTGTTTGTTGACCCGGGGTATTCCTGCCCGTCAATTTCGGCATCCCGGCCCAGATTCACCGGGAAAGGTTTATTGGCAACAGGGCCTGAACAGGCTTTTCTGCCGGCCAGGAACCCGTCGACGTAAAGAAGCATTTCCGAACCGGTATAAACGCCGGCAATCTGATGCCATTTCTCTTCCCATGGACGGGGAACCGGCACCTTCAATACATGTTTTCCGGAGGTAGTAAGGTAAAAGGCCAGAGAGTCGGGTTCAGACTGAATGATGCCATATTGCCAGGAGCCTTTGGTGAGGAAATGCCCGTCACCGTTCCATTTTCCCGGTTTAACCCGGAGCGTTAAAGTAAGTTCATTTCCTGATATATCGAGAATCGGGTGCCGGTACACATCAATCCACTGGTCATGGCCGTTGAGCTGCACTGCCTGGCCGGAGAGACCAGAAACCAGCTGTGCTCTTCCTTTGATGGCGCACTGGATCTTGTTGGGAGAGGCATCTTCTATCAGGCGCACCTTTTCTCTGATGCCCGGACTCATCCAGTCCCAGATAGCTCCTCCGGCACAGCGGGGATAATTCCAGATTATGTCCCAGTATTCATCCAGGCCGCCAGCTCCGTTTCCTGTGGCCGCCACATATTCATCCATAAACGATGGCCTTGGATCCTGGCTTTCCGGAACCATGGCAATGCGTGTCTTTAGCTCATAGGGTGTCGGATACCTCGGCCCAATAATATCTTCGCAGGGTACTTCATTTTTCCAGCGCACATCATCGGTATTTCCTCCGTACATCCACAGGCGGGTCGGATCAAGCCGTTTTCCTTCGGCTATGACGGCACAGATGTTTTCTCCCTCACCGCTTTCATTACCTGCACTCCAGAAAATGACACAGGGATGATTTCTGTCGCGCAGAACCATTTTGTTGGCCCGCTCTACGTATGCTGCGCGCCATTCGGGTCTTCCTGACAAAAATTCGGTTGCATGTGCTTCATCTCCGGTTTCGTCCACAATATATATTCCAAACACGTCAGCCAGTTCCAGATAGTCCATTACCGGAGGATAATGGGAGGTGCGTACGCAATTGATATTGAACTGTTTCATCAGGGTAAAATCCCTGATAATGGTTTCCCGGTCCATCGCATGCCCAAGGTCGGGATGCTGCATATGGCTGTTCACCCCGTTCAGTTTCAATGGTTTTCCGTTCAGGAGCAATACCTGGTGGTTCACTTCAATTTTTCTGAACCCCGTTTTTACCGAAACAGATTCGCATGTCTTTCCTTTCCTGTCAATCAGTTCAAAGGCTGTGATGTAGAGGTTGGGGTACTCGGCCGACCATTTAACCGGATTATCAACCGGGGTCTGAAATGGGACAATGGCGGTTTTTCCTCTGGTTACGACAGGAAACTGATACAAAAGAGGTTGGATGACTTCCTGGTAATTCTGGTCGAAAAGCCTTACCCTCAGCTGATATCCTTCAGCATCCGCTATTCCATAGTTGGCCACTTCTGCTTCTCCCCGGAGAATCCCGTTCCGGTAATCCGGGTCAAGATCGCCCATAACAAAGCAGTCGCGCAGGAAGATATTATCTCTTGCCACCAGGCGTACATCCCTGAAAATTCCTGCCAGCCGCCAGAAATCCTGATCTTCCAGATAAGTGCCGTCAGAATATTTTGTCACCCTAATTGAGATCAGGTTTTTTCCGGGTTTCAGAAAGGGAGTAATGTTGTATTCGGCCGGTTCGTTGGCACCTTTGTTAAATCCTGCCTGTTTTCCATTGATCCATATAAATGAGGCCGAAGTAGCAGCTTCAATCCGCAGGAAAACCTGCTTTCCTTTCCATCCGGCTGGCAGAATAAATGTTTTCCGGTAGGAACCGGTCGGGTTATCAGCATGGGGTATTTTGGGGGGATCAGACCGGAATGGTTGGGCTACATTCCGGAACTGGGGATCGCCAAAACCCTGCATTTCCCAGTTTCCGGGAACAGCTATTTCAGGCCAGTTCGTGTCATTGAACGTTTCTTTATAGAAATCTGCCGGTGCCTTTTCGGGTGATTCAGCCAGGTTGAATTTCCAACGTCCGTTGAGTGAAAGAAAATATTCCGATTGGCCGGCTGATTTCCTTATCGCCTCGTCAACGGTTCTGAACGGCACAAGAAAGGCATGGCCAGGTTCCTGGTTTACTTCCAGAATCGCCGGATTTTCAATAAAGTGATAAACATCGTTAACAAAGTCTTTTTCCTGGCTGAAAGAAAAAAGTGGGGCTGCAGCAAGCAGCAGTGAAAGAAACTTCCCGCTCATAAGTTGTAAATAATGAATTGGTTTTTCAGGGCATTACCGTTACAGTTCTGCTCTCTTTTCCGGAGGCGGTAAAGGCTTTAAGGCGCACTGGACCGTTTACCTGAACCGGGCCTGAGTAGAGCGGTGATGTGGTTCCCGGTTCTGATCCGTCGGCAGTGTAGCGGATCTGCAGACCAGGATATGCTGTGTTTGCCTTCAGGATACCGTTTTCAATAACAGCGCCCGGAGGGGGTACCCGGTAGATAAATCCACCGTTCAGAACATCAAGTTTTGGAAACTCACAGGCAGCTATTTTGGCTGAAAACCTGTTCCAGTCGGCCATCATTCCGGCTATTCTTTCTTCTGTGCCGGTAAGGTTTTCCCAGGCAGGAGCAGGCGACCATGCCCGTTCGGCAAATGAAATAAGCTTGGGTAACAGGTAGTACTCAACCATTTCGGGTTTTCGGAGGGTTTCGCTCCATAATTCGGCCTGCAGTCCGAGTATATTTTTCTTTGCTTCAGGTTTCAGGCGTTCCAGTTTTGCATATGCCTTCTCAGGATCAACCGGCCGGCCAAAATCATCCCAGAAGGTTGAACGGAAGACATCGTAAGGCATCAGGAAGAAAGGCTTTTTTTCGTCGACAAAACCGCCCCAGTAAAGTCCGGGTTCTTCCGGGTCAGCGCTGTAAGCCAGGTCAAAATAGAAATTTTTTACGAAGCAAAGAACTACCGGGTAACCTGTGTTGGCAAGCCTGTACCCGAGGTCAAGGTTATCACCCAGACTGTTCCATACGTATGGAACAACCTGCTGGCCTGTCAGAGAAGGATTGGGCATGTACCCTCTTTCGCCGCCCCGTTTCAGGGCAACTTCTTCCCATCCGCCGATCATCAGATGGTAGGGCTTCAGGATGCTGACCAGCCGTTCAAAAAAGTATGCCTGAAGATTTTCCGGCCCGCCAATTTCGGGGTGCTGACCCAGAAATACTGCGCACATAGGAGATTTTGTCCATGCACCGGATGGAACTTCATCCCCTCCTGTATGAATGAACTGGAACGGGGCTCCGGCCTGCCGGTACATTTCGGCCAGTGCTTTGACTACCGTTTCATAAAAATGGTACACCGATTCGCGCACCACACATACCACATTATCGTTGTATGCCTGAGCTGAAAGATAAACCGAGCTGTCGGCCGGGTCGATCAGACGGAATTCTTCTGCTTTTTCGGGTTGATTCTGGCTCATCAGTTTTTTATACCGGGCTTCCATAGATTTGATGGCAGCGCGGGCATGGCCGGGAAAGTTAATTTCAGGAATGACAACAATATGCCGTTCGGTGGCATAACGGAGAATCTCAACAAATTCCCGTGTCGAGTAATAGCCGGTGCCTCGGGAACTGGCCGGATCGGCATACGGTCCTGACCCATACGACGGATGCAGCCAGTTGGCATCCGTCAGCGTATGAGCCCGCTTGCTTCCGATGGATGTCAGTTCAGGAAGGGCGGGTATTTCAATTCTCCACCCTTCATCATCGGTAAGATGCAGATGCAGGGTGTTCAGTTTATAAAATGCCAGAAGGTCAATCAGTTTGAGTATGGTTTCTTTGTTGCTGAAATTGCGGGCTACGTCAAAATGCAGTCCCCGGTATCCAAATCTGGGCGCATCCGTGATCTCTGCGGCAGGTATCCGGAATGTAGTTACCCTGTTTTGCATTGCATTCAGGGGAATCAACCTGAGCAGGCTTTGAATTCCGTAAAAAACTCCTGCCGCAGTGTTTCCTTCTACCACAACCCCTTCCGAAGGTGATACCGTAAGATGATATGCCTCCGGGTTATTTTCTTCCGGCAGCACATTTCCTTTTTTCAGAATAATGGATTTTGGGCCTGGTTTGTTACCCTCAGTTTTTCCAATCCGTACGCCGGTAATTTTCTCGAGCAGGGCAGAAAGGTAGGATGCCTCATTTTCCAGTCCTTTCATGTAATAGATGTTGACAGAAGCCGAAATTTCAAGCTCTCCGTCCAGTTCTTTCTGCTGAACCGGTGTTGGTACAATGCATACCTTTCCTTCACTGACGGTACCCTGGTTTATTGACGCATTTTCTTTGAACAGGGAACCTGCATCGGGCATGGTTATCATTCCTCTGAAGGGATTCAGGCTGTCGGGATGAGGAAACCCGGCAACAGAAAAATCTTTTACCCGAAGAATCTTTTCTTTGCCGCCCTGATGGACCACAAAATAAAGCCCTGAGGGTGCGTCAGTTTTTTTCAGAACCCATCCGCGCATATAGCAATGAACAATCAGCGAATCGGCAGGAGGAATCCTGAAACCGGCGGCCGGCACAAGCCGGTAAAAATCTCCTCCCAGGTGTTCCACTGATGCCGCCTGGGCCGGAGCGTCTTTGCGCGGCATGGCCCCCATCTGGTTGAAATACAGCATCCAGTCAGAACCGGTAAACTCTTTGTTTCCCCGATTGTGAAAAATAAATGCCGTATGACAGGTACCACCCTGGTCGGGAGAATTACTGTACAATTTCCATTCAACAGAAAGTTTGTCAAACGGGTCGGAAGACATGCCGGAACAGCCGTATAGCAGGAGAAACAATACGGCCGGAATAACGAGGGAAAAACAATTCTTCATACAACAGGAGATTAAAAAAA
>Ga0078972_1002655_pt1 | contig 57813 bp, 52 predicted proteins | sample YelNatPaOPGAMG01_FD_67568 | JGI IMG/M metagenome (GOLD analysis project Ga0078972, IMG submission 67568) | Hot spring thermophilic microbial communities from Obsidian Pool, Yellowstone National Park, USA - OP-RAMG-01 (SPADES assembly) (version 2) | ecosystem: Environmental > Aquatic > Thermal...
TTAAAAAAGCGCTTGAAAGTTTGGGGCACAAAGTTTTTTTAATTGAAGCGGATGAGAATGCTTATTTGAAATTTAAAAGATTAAAAAACAAAATTGATTTAGTTTTTAATTATAGCGAAGGAATTTATGGAAAAGATCGCGAAGCACAAATTCCAGCAATGCTTCAAATGCTTCAAATTCCTTATACCGGCGGATCGCCATTGAGTTACGCTCTTGGATTAAATAAAGTTAAAACCAAAGAGATTTTAGCTTACCATAAAATTCCCACACCCAAGTGGCAAGTTTTTAAAAATGGTAAGGAAAAAATTGATCGCCAATTAAAATTTCCTTTATTATTAAAGCCCCAAGCCGAGGGTTCGAGCAAAGGAATTTTTGCTAAAAATTTAGTTTTTAATGAAAAACAATTAAGAAAAATTGTTAAAGAATTATTAAGAGACTATCAACAACCAGTTTTAGTTGAGGAATTTTTAGAGGGAAGGGAATTTACAGTTGGTGTTTTGGGTTATCCGCCAAAAGTTTTGCCAATTATTGAAGTTCGTTTTGATGATTTGCCCAAGGGAATGCCAAAGTTTGATCATTTTGAAGCTAAATGGATTTATGATAATCCGAAATTTAAAGTTGATCCTTTAATTTGTCCAGCGCCAATCAGTAAAAATTTAAAAAATGAAATTGAAAAAAATGTGCTCAAGGCTTTTGAATTTTTAGAATTGGCTGACTTCGCGCGCTTTGATTTAAGATTGGATAAAAGAGGCCGGCCAAATATTTTAGAAGTGAATTGCCCACCGGGCCTAATTCCAGATCCTAAAGAAAATTCGCGTTTTCCTAAAGCCGCGCGCGTGGCTGGTTTAAGTTTTCCTCAATTACTCCAAACTATTATTAATTCGGCTGTTAAAAGATTAAAATTAAAAGTTTAGGATTAAATCAAAAATATAATTAGGATCTTTATTAATCTAAAATCAGATAATTTTAAACAGTTTGATAAATAAAAATGTTTTTAAAATAATCGCTTTCATCTTTTCTTTTTTATTTTTTGGAGTAATATATAAAGGATGACGACATTGTTAATAGTTAATTTTGTCTTTTTGATTTTAGGCTTAGGCGCTGTTGTTGCCGCGCTCATTATTTTAATTAAAAGACTCAATAAGAGTAAAGAGAGCGATACAGCCTTAATTCTTTTGCAGAATCAGATAAACAAAATTAACGAAACTTTAGATTTAAAACTTTCTGAATCTGGTGAGGTTTTACAAAAACAATTTAGCGAAAGTTCTCGTTTAATCAAAGAAATCACTCAAGAATTAACCAAGGTAGGCGAGGGGCAAAAGCAAGTTTTTGATTTAGCCAAGCAATTAGAGCAATTGCAAGATATTTTAAAAAATCCGAAACACCGCGGTATTTTGGGCGAATATTATCTTGAAGTTACTTTAAAAAATTTTTTGCCAGCCAATGCTTATCAATTGCAATATGAACTAGGCAAGGATGAAAATGGTCAAAAACTCATTGTTGATGCCGCTATTTTTATTAAAGACAAAATTATTCCGGTTGATTCAAAGTTTTCTTTGGAAAATTATAACCGTCTTTTAACAGAAACCGATCCGATTAGAAGAAAAGAACTGGAAAAATTAGTTTACAATGATTTAAAAATTCGTATTAATGAAACTTCAAAATATATTCAATCGAAAAAAGGCACTACAGATTTTGCTTTTATGTTTATTCCTTCCGAAGCGCTTTATTATGATTTATTAATTAATAAAGTAGGAAGTATGGAATCAAATACGCGCGATTTGATTGAATATGCGGTGAGAGAAAAAAGAGTGATAATTGTTTCAGCTACGACTTTTGCTGCTTACCTTCAAACAGTTCTTCAAGGATTAAGAGCATTTCAAATTGAGGAATCAGCTAAAGAAATTATTAAAAAAGTCGAGGAATTGCGCAAACATTTAGCAAACTATGAGCTTTATATGGAAAAATTAGGTAATAATTTATCAACCACGGTTAATACTTATAACAGCGCTCATAAAGAATTTACTAAAATTGATAAAGATGTTTTAAAAATTTCAGGTGAGAGTTTTTTAAAAAATGAGCCAAAAGTTATTACTCCGCCTGAAATTGAAGAAAAATAAAAAAATGGAAAGAACATACATTAAAGATTTACCTCAAAAAATTGGTCAAGAAGTTTTGTTAAAGGGGTGGGTAGATACTCGCCGCGATCACGGCAAATTAATTTTTATTGATTTGCGCGATAAAACCGGTTTTGTCCAAGTGGTTTTCTTACCGAATAGCGAAGGCTATCAAAAAGCTAAAGAATTAAGAGGCGAATGGGTAATAGAACTTGTGGGAAAAGTTAATGAGCGGCCAAAAGGAATGGAGAATTCAAAATTAGAGACTGGCTATATCGAAATTGAAGCAAAAAGTATAATTATTTTAAATCAAAGCAAAACCTTGCCGATTGATATTAGTACTACTGGTTTTGAAATAGGCGAGGAACATCGTTTAAAATATCGTTATCTTGATTTGCGACGCCAAAGATTACAAAAGAATTTACGCTCTCGGCATCAGATTATTCTTTTAATGCGAAATTATTTAAGCGAAAAGGGTTTTGTTGAAATCGAGACGCCAATTTTAACTAAATCTACGCCAGAAGGGGCCAGAGATTATGTTGTGCCATCGCGTTTGCATCATGGAAAATTTTATGCTTTGCCGCAATCACCTCAACAATACAAGCAATTACTAATGGTGGCTGGTTTTGAAAAATATTTTCAGATTGCGAGATGTTTTCGCGATGAAGACACACGTGGCGATCGTCAGCCAGAATTTACTCAACTAGATATAGAAATGAGTTTTTCAACCCAAGAAGAAATTTTAGGAATGATTGAAGATTTGTATTTAAAAATTATTAGAGAACTTTTTCCAGAAAAGACTTTAACTTTTGAAAAATTCCCCCGTTTGACCTATAAAGAAGTAATGGAAAAATATCAATCAGATAAACCTGATTTAAGAAAAGACAAAAATAATCCCAATGAATTGGCTTTTGCTTTTGTTGTTAATTTTCCAATGTTTGAATGGAAAGAAACAGAAAAAAGATGGGATGCGGTTCACCATCCTTTTACTAAAGCCCAAAATCCCAACAACCTTTCAGAAGAAGAATTTATAAAATATTTAGAACAAAATCCTCAAAAAGCTTTAGCTCATCAATATGATGTTGTATTAAATGGTTATGAAATCGGTGGCGGGTCTATTAGAGAGCATAATCCTAAAATTTTACAAAAAGTTTTCGAAATAATGGGTAATAAACCCGAAGAGATAAGAGAAAAATTTGGTCATATGCTTGAAGCTTTTGATCATGGCGTGCCGCCGCATGGTGGAATCGCAATGGGTGTTGATCGTTTAGTAATGATTTTAATGAATGAGCCTAGTATTCGTGAAGTAATTGCTTTTCCCAAAACCGGTGATGGTAGGGATTTAATGATGAACGCGCCCTCAGAAATCGATAAGCAACAATTAAAGGAGCTGGGGATTGAGATTAAAAAATAAAATAATTAATAACATCGTGAGTTGCTAACAACTTACGATGTTTATTTTATGACTTTTAAATTTCTTTCGGCTTCTGGTTAATGCAAGATATATTTTAGACTTTATAAGGATATAATCTTATAGAATTTTTTATCATATTTATTTTAAAAGAATTCAAACAGATAATAGAGTTAAATTTTATAAAAGATTTAGAGATAATCCAGAAAAACAAGAAATTATTCAGTTTTTTAATTATCCTAAAAAAACCCAAATGAATGTTCAAATAAAGAGTTTTATTTTAATCGAATCATTCAAGAATATTTTATTGATTGGCGCTTAGATTTTTTAGCTAATAATATTAATGCCTTTAACCAGAAATTAATTGATTGGCTTTTTTATATAATACTAAAATAGCTTATTTTTTTAAAAGGGCAAATTCCATTACAATATATGATTAATAACTTTGGATTTTTTAAAATATTAGGATTCTATGTGTTCTCTTGACAAATTGATTTAAATATCTTATATTTAAAAGACAATTAAAATTTGAACTTTAACAACTAAAAATTGGAGGTAATTATGAAAAAGTTATTTTTGTATTTTTGTTTAATAATGATGCTGGGTATAGCAATAGCTGTTAATTCATACAAAAAAGAAACTTATGAACCGGAAAAGTTAACCACATATACAAGCACGGTTTATGGAATGTTTGATATCACCTTTGATGGAGTTAATATGTGGACGGCTAATTTTTTTGACAACAGTGTCACTAAAATCACTCCTAATGGCAAAATGACCACGTATAAAGGAACGGGTGAAATAATGATTGCTATCGCCTTTGATGGAGTTAATATGTGGACGGCTAATTGGGATGATAATAGTGTTACTAAAATCACTTCTGATGGTATGATGACTACGTATAAAGGTACTGGAAAACACCCGCGTGCTATCGCTTTTGACGGTATAAATATGTGGACAGCTAATTATGACCACAACAGTGTCACTAAAATTACTCCCAATGGAGAAATGATCACGTATGTTGGCACCGGAAATTCTCCAGTTGATATTGCCTTTGATGGCGTTAATATGTGGACGGCTAATGTTGATGATAACAGTGTCACTAAAATCACTCCTAATGGCAAAATGACCACGTATAAAGGCACGGGCGAAGGACCGATTGCTATTGCTTTTGATGGCGTTAAAATGTGGACGGCTAATGTTGATGACAATAGTGTCACTAAAATCACTCCTAATGGTGTGATGACTACGTATAAAAGCAAGAATCATCTTACTTATCCATGTGCTATTGCCTTTGATGGCGTTAATATGTGGACAGCTAATTTTTTTGACAGAAGTGTTACCAGAATTACTCCTAATGGAGAAATGACTAACATTAAAATCGGTGAAAGAGCGTTTGCTATTGCCTTTGATAGTAAAAAAAAGTGTATGTGGACGGTCAATCTTAACGGCGTTACTAAAATCCCAGTAAAAGCATTCTAATTTAATAAAAAACCATTCTTTTAAGAATGGTTTTTTATTATTTTGATTTCGATTATAATCTAGATGCGATTGAGAAGATTTTGTTAAAGGATTGTTATACTCTATACTTTAGAGTACTGAATTTTTTTACTTCTTTTTATGTTTTTTCAGTCATAACTCATATCGTTTGACCGAATTTTAAATCGGATAGAAAAATTTTACTTTTCTTAAGCTTGTCAGGAAAAGTAATCAACCCCCCTCATTTTATTTATTATAAGCATTCATCCCGAATACATAATCATCTAAATATTTTATTTCCAAACTATATATTTTAATGCTTTCATCATGATAAATATTTTCTCATCCAAAGATTCATCAGTTAATAGTTTAAAAGCCAGATTTTTAAAATTATTTTATTGTCATTAATTTATTTGATTTACCGTTTAATATTTTTAACTCTGTATTAATAATAAAACCGCTGTTATTAAGCTTTTTTTAGCTGCTTCCCAGCTAGATTAAAATGAATTTTTATTCTCGTTTACGCCAGGCATTCTGTATGCTTTCTATTTTATGAGGTATTGCTTTTGTGTATTTTGTAATAATTATCAAAATAAATACTGTGGTTTTTCTTTTTTTATAATGTTTTCTAGCGATCTGCTAATTTAAGTTGCGGATATATTTTAGTAATTCTTTTACAATATATGATCAATAACCTCAGATTTTCTAAAATATTAGGATTTTATGCATTAAGTTGACTATAACCAAAAAATTTGTTAAAATGGCTTCACTATGCAACTGAAAGCGATTTTAAGAGATGTTAATAAAAAACCAGAAGATTATTTAAAGGAACAATTAATCCCGGCTGTTTTATATGGAAAAGGAATTGAAAATGTTTATTTAGCGGTCTCAAAAAAAGATTTTGACGATGTTTATAAACAAACAGGCGAAACAGAAATTATTGATTTAATTATTGAAGGCGAAAAAAAAGCCGAAAAACATCCGGTTTTGATTTATGATGTCCAATATCATTTTATTTATCACCAACCTATCCATCTTGATTTTTATCAAGTTAGGCTGGATCAAAAAATTAGAACGCATATTCCCGTGGAATTTATTGGCGAATCGCCGGCAATTAAAAATTTTGGTGGCATTTTAGTTAAAAATATGAACGAAATTGAAGTAGAGGCATTTCCGCAAGATTTGCCGCATAGTTTTAAGGTTGATGTTTCAAAATTAGAAAATATTGATTCCAGAATTTTAATTAAAGATTTAATCGTTTCAGACAAAGTAAAAATTTTAGCAGCGATAGATACAGTAGTGGCAGCTGTAGTGGCTCCAAAAGAGGAGGAAGAAAAACCAGGGGTAGAATCAATAGCGGAGGTGAAAATCGAAACTGAAGAGAAGAAAGCAGAACGAGCTCAAGAAAAGACTTCTGATGTTAAATCAGAATAAATTTAATGAGTAAAAATTTAGAAAAACCAAAAATAGTTGCCGATATTTTGGACAAAAACCGACCTTCAGTTTTTCAAAAATTACCCGATCCCTTAGGAAGGTCTTTTTCTCGTTTGTATCGTTTGCCGAAATTTATGAGACATTGTTTTATTGGCGCTTTGATTGTTTTCCTTTTTTCTTTTAATACCATTCCGTGTTTATTGGCGCCGGTAGCGCTTTCTTATGAAGATGTTCAGGAACGCCAAGCGCTTGAAGAACAATTAAAACAATTAGAATCAGAAATTGATCAATATCAAAACAATATTTCAACTTTACAAAAACAAGCTAATACTTTAAGTCAAAATATTAAAATTTTAGATGCGCAAATCAACAAACTCAATTTGCAAATTAAAGCAACAACTCTACAACTTCAAAAATTAGACGGAAGCATTAACGTGATAAAGATTAATATGACTAAAACTCAACAGGATATCGATGAAACTCAGAATTTGTTGGTTCATGCTTTAAAAAAAATTTATGAGGAAGGACAGAGAAATTTGTTAGCGATATTTTTAAGCGAAGATACTTTATCGAGCGCTTTCGCTGCTGTTAATGATTTAACAAGTTTACAAACACAAATAAAAAATAATTTAGATCAGTTAGTAATATTAAAAACTAATTTAATTCAACAGAAAGAAGATTTAATGTCTGAAAGAGAAGAAGTTTTAAGTTTAAAAGCAATTCAAGAAGCGCAAAAAAATCAATTAGAATCAACAAGAAAAGAAAAAGATAATCTAATGAAAATTACTAAAGGCCAGGAAAGCAAGTATCAAGAATTATTGAAAAAAACCCAACAGACTGCCAGTCAAATTAGAAGTCGCATTTTTACTTTATTGGGCGGCGGCGAGTTGACTTTTGAAGATGCGTATAAATTAGCAAAATTTGCTGGTGACCAAACTGGTGTGCGTTCAGCTTTGATTTTAGCTGTTTTGGATAGGGAATCAGTTTTTGGCCGCAACGTGGGAAGATGTAATTGGAAAACAGCGATGCATCCCACTCGTGATCAGCAAATTTTCTTACAAATTGTTCAAGAGCTCAATATTAATCCAGATAGCGTTTATGTTTCTTGTCCTAATAGTGATGGCGCTTATGGCGGCGCAATGGGGCCAGCGCAATTTATTCCTTCCACTTGGATAAAATACAAAGATAGAATCGCGGTTATTACTGGAAATAATCCGCCTTCGCCCTGGAGAAATGTTGATGCTTTTGTGGCGATGGCATTGCTTTTAAAAGATTTAGGTGCTGATAAGCAAACTTATGCTGCTGAAAGAGAGGCGGCAGCTCGTTATTATGCTGGGAGCCGTTGGAGAAATTTCCTTTATAGTTATGGTCAATGGGTGGTAGAAAAAGCTCAAAAGTATGAAGCTGATATTCGTAATTCTAATTTGGGTATCAAAGATTTAGAAATGGAGATAGCATTAGCGAGATAGGGGATTTAGGGAAATAAAAGCAGCCGCGTCTTCGACGCGGCTGCTTTTATTTTTCATTACTTTATTCTTTTGTTTGTTGCTGGTATATTTTAAAAACCTGATCCAAGTCCCCATCCATAATTTTTTCCAAATTATGGAAATTTTTTTTATAACGATGATCAGTTAATCGGTCCTGCGGAAAATTATAAGTTTTAATTTTTTCTGAACGATCAGCCGTGCCAATTTGCTGTCTTCTTTCTTCAGAGATTTTTCCTTGCTCGCTGGTCCACTTTGCTTCATATAATTTTGTTTTAAGCATTTCCAAAGCCTTCTCGCGATTTTTAAATTGTGAACGTTCGCTTTGGCAACCAACTATCAGCCCTGAAGGTTTATGTAAAATTCTGACTGCTGTTTCTACTTTATTAACATTTTGTCCGCCTGGACCGCCAGAACGAGCAAAAGTAATTTCTAGATCTTCAGGTTTGATATCAATTTTAACATCTTTTGGTTTATATAAAACTGCTACTGAAGCAGTTGAAGTATGAATTCTGCCGGATTTTTCTGTTTCCGGAATTCTTTGTACTCGATGAACGCCTGCTTCATTTTTTAAAATTTCTACTCCTTCGCCAGTTATTTCTAACACTGCTTCCTTAATCCCTTTAAGCGAACTATAACTAATATCCAAAAGAGTGTTTTGCCAATTTTTTTTCTGAGCATATCTTTGATACATTCGCAAAAGTTCAGCAGCAAAAAAAGCAGCTTCTTCGCCGCCCACCCCTGCTCTAACTTCTAAAATCACTGAGTTTAACTCATTCATAATCTAATTTTTATTAGCGGTTATTTTTCCTTCTTTTGTTTTTTGATTCGTGGTTTTTTAATAGTTTTTCCTTGTTTTTCTAATTCCGATTTCTTTTCTAGGCGTTTTTTAAATTTATCAACGCGGCCGGCTGTATCAATAATTTTTTCTTTACCAGTATAAAATGGATGGCATTTTGAACAAATTTCTATTTCTAATTGAGGAACAGTCGCGCCAACTTCAAAAGTATTACCGCAAGCGCAGGTTACTTTTGCATTAGGATAGTATTTGGGATGAATATCTTTTTTCATAGATTGAATTCATTTTATAAAAAAATAACCAAAAAGCAAGTTTTTTGAACCGACATAGCAAGTCATTAACGACATCGCAAGTCGTTATGTTTTTTATGTTTCGACTTGCGATGTCAGAATATCCAATTAACGACATCGCAAGTCGTTAATTAATTATCTTTTGACTTTTATGATTATTTATTTATAATTTAATTTATTATTAATCATCAGAATAAGTGTCGAGATAAAAATAAAAAATTATAAATTTAAATTATGTTAGTGATTCGATTAAAACCAGTTGGTAGAAAACATCAAATTTCTTTTCGGATTGTTGTTGCTGAAAAACGTTCAAAATTAAATGGTCCTTATCGCGAGGATTTGGGTTTTTATAATCCGCAAACTGATAAATTTTCTGTAAAAATTGAACGCGCCAAATATTGGTTATCAATAGGCGCGCAACCATCAGATACCGTTTATAATATTTTTGTTGATGCCAAAGTTTTATCCGGTCCTAAAAAAACAGTGAAGATAAAAACAAAAAAAGAAGAAAAAGAGATGACAGAAAATTCTGCGGAGGCGACCTCTTTAGAAACAACTCCAGCAGAAACAGCTGCTAATTAATTTTTAATCGTCGTTTAAAAAATTTTTTATGGAAAATCGAAAAATACTTTTTGTTATTGCCTTCAAAGACTTTCGCGATGAAGAATTTTTTGAACCCAAAGCAATTTTAGAGAAGGCGGGTTTTGAAATTGATGTGGCGAGCACAGAAAAAGGAACAGCTGTTGGTGTAAATGGTGGAGAGGTAGAGGTAAATTTTCCAGCCGAAGAAGTTAATGTTGATGATTATGAGGCAGTTGTTTTTGTTGGCGGCGCTGGCGCGACACGCAACATTGAAAATTCTCGTTTTCATCGAATTGCTCGCGAGGCGATGATGAAAAATAAAATTGTGGCGGCAATTTGTATTGCGCCGCTGATTTTGGCGCGCGCCGGAATTTTGGAAAATCGCAAAGCAACGGTTTGGGCGAGTGCTTTAGATCGCCGACCCATTCAAACATTAAAAGATTGGGGGGTGACTTATGAAAATAAACCAGTGGTGATTGATGGAAATATTGTTACTGCCAATGGTCCTCAATCAGCCAAAGATTTTGGAAAAACACTGGCTAAATTGTTAAAAGCTAAAAATTAACGATATTAACGACATCGCAAGTCGTTATATTTTTATTTTTCGACTTGCAATGTCCTCTTGCGATGTTTGTAACTCATCAAACTTATCCACAACTTTAATGTTGACTGTGATTTTTTATGTTATAATTAAAAAAGAGTAAATTTTCTATTATTTCTTTATATCTATTATATATCTATTATGAATTTAACTTCGCGGAAAAAATTTAAAAAATTTCAAAAAGCTTTTACCTTAATTGAAGTTTTAATTTATACCGCAATTTTTAGCGTAGTGGCGGCGGGTATTATGGGTGTGGCTTGGAATATCACACGCCTTCACACCACTCAAATTGCTTCTAATGAGGTAGATGAAAATCTTCGTTATATAATGAATTTAGTTAATTCTAAAGTTCGCGAGGCTAATATTATTAAAGAAGCGAGTAGCACAACTTTGGTTTTAGAAATGCCGGATTCAACTAAAAGCCCTGTTACTTTTTCTTTAAGTAATGGTGTTTTGTATATGCAAGAAGGTACTGCCGAACCAGTAGCCATTACTTCTAATCGTGTTGTTGTCCAATCTCTTACTTTCCAAAAAATTGAAGTTGCCGGCGCAAAGGGTGGTGTTAAAATTAATATTACTTTGGCTTATAAAGAGCCAACTGGCACAACTTCTTTTTCTCGCGAATTTTTCAATACCGTTACTAAGGTTAATGCCATTACTTTTGATTCTGATATTTTGCCTGATGAGAATAATTTGCGTAATGTTGGTTTACAATCTTTACGATGGAAAAATGGATATTTTGCTGGCGATGTAAATGTCACAGGCGGCAATGTTACTGCTAGCGGATATATTATAGGTACAACTGGTTTGTGTATGGGAACTGATTGCCGTACTTCGTGGGGAGCGGTTAGTGGTGTTAGCGGTTCTGGCACTCAAAATTATATTTCTAAATGGACAAGTTCTGGCGCCATTGGCAACTCGCAAATTTTTGATAATGGGACAAACGTCGGCATTGGGACGACGAGTCCAAATGCTAAATTGAGCATAACTACAACCGGCACCGAACTTGGAGGGACAGCCGCAAGCGCAGCGTTAAGAACAAATGCTGGTGCATTAGGCACGACCGCTGGCAATACATTAAAACTGGCCAGTATAGGATTCACCTCTAGTAATCAAATTAGTCTAGGAATCGAGGCATTGCGTACTGCCAACGGCACTGATTGGACCACTACAGCAATTGGTTTGAAAATGGACGTTGATGGTACTTCGCCTGTCAATAACGCTCAAATATGGATAAAAGCGGATGGTAACGTCGGCATTGGGACGACGAATCCGGGGCATAAATTGGAAGTCTCTGGTACAAATGCCTTAACTGGTCTAAATGTCCTAAAAAGTGGTTACAATTCGTCTATAACTAATGACTTTACAACTACTGGTGTGTCTTATCCCAGAAGTTTTGGTCTTGGGATAATGTCAGGAGTAAGTTATACAGGAGATATAGCAGTAACACAACCTGGGTGGAGTGGAGGTTATGGTGGTTATATAGGTTTATGGTCAGATGTCAACGGAGGCACGGAATCAGGTACAAACGTTGTTGGTGTTGTTTCTGTGCCACGGGGGACAGGTTCAGGTAGTGCCTTTGGATTGTATACTAATCTGGCTAATGCGGGGACTGGATATACCAGATGGGGAGTTTACAGCACAGGTGAAGATAAAAATTATTTCAGCGGCAACGTCGGCATTGGGACGACGAGTCCAGCCCAAGCACTAGAAGTCAATGGTTCTATTCGCCTTAGTTCTTATCTTCAAATTAAGGATTATGATACGGGTGGATGGGACGGAACATCTGTTGGATCAACATTGATTTCAAGGGATTATACTACAATGTTTTGGCATGGAGGTGTAGTTGTTGGATCATATACAAATAATGCAGTTCCCTCAACTTACAGTGCTATTGGTGCATTTCTAACAAAAGGACCTACAGCATTAGCAGTGAGTTCTGGCAACGTCGGTATCGGGACGACAGCACCAGGGGCAAAATTAAGTGTAAACGGAGGAGTAGGAATTGGTTCAAGTTATGCAGGAACTAGCGTATCAGATGGGGTTTTAATAATTAGTAACAACGTCGGTATCGGGACGACAGCACCAGGGGCAAAATTAAGTGTAAACGGAGGAGTAGGAATTGGTTCAAGTTATGCAGGAACTAGCGTATCAGATGGGGTTTTAATAATTAGTGACAGCGTCGGCATTGGGACGACGAGCCCTTCTTATAAATTAACAGTGGCGGGTCCAATTTCAGTAAATAATACAGTTCGATTTAGTAATGTTCAGAGAAAAGGTAGTACTTATTATGGAACACCAACCTATTCTAATATTAATTTTGAAACTTGGATAAATACTTCTGTGGGGAATTTTTCATATTGTGTATGGGATTCTGTGAATTCTTTGTGTAATAATCCTTCTTGTTCAAGTTATCCTGCTGCATCTTGTGGTACTTATGGAGATATTAGAACCATTATTAAATCTGAAAATCAATGTGTTTCTTGGAATTGTCATGTATATGATTATACCAACCAGTATGCCTGTCAAAGTACTACTGGAAATTTATCTGTAACTCATACATATTGTTATGGTTTCACGGCTTTGTAATAAATAGATTTCTTTTTATTAATGTTTTAAGGGATAATAAATTATTTATATAAAAAGAAATAATTACAAATATAGAATCCGGAGCTGTCATTAATAAAAGAACATAAAATTTAATAATATATTTTCTATAAAAATTTTTGTATCTAATTTTTATAAAAGTTAAATTTATTAATAATTAGAAAAATCGATTAAAATTAAAATAAAAAACGAAAAAAGACAAATTATTAATTATTGGGGCAATCATTTTATTTTTAGCTGTTGGTTTTCTAATTATTTTTAGCGGCAAAAAACTGGTTTAGCGCCATCGCCAACGCCAACAGCGGGCGGAAATTATACAGAGACAAAACGTGAACTTCCCAAAGACGAAAAAGTTTATGGAATGGGTGAGATTACACCAGAGGGAGTGGCGGCGCCAATAAGTATTTCAAAAATGACGGGCGATGCCGGTATAAATTTATTTGCTTTTTCTATTACCGCCGAGAAAGATAAATTTACTCCTAACACAGTTTTTATTTATCAAAATGATATCGTGAAATTGTTTATTAAAGCCGTGGATAAGGATTATGATATTTATCAGCCGAACTCAGGGTTAAAGATAGTATTTAAAAAGGGCTAATCCGAAAGGTATCTTGAAAAACAAATGTTTGAAGGACTAGGCGATTATCTTTTTTATTGCGAGAGTTGCGGTGGATTAAATTCAACAGCAGTCGGCCATATTATTGTAGTTCCAAAAACGACGCTTCCAAAAGCAAAATAAAAACTAGTTGGATTGCAAATAAAAAATATTTTAGTAAAATAAAAACAAGGTCGTATATCTTAAAATTTATTCGAAAAAATAGCAACATAAAATATGGACAAATTAAAAAAAATAATTTTAATTTTAATTTTAGTGATAATTTTGATTGTTTTAGTGGTGGGAATTATTGCTTTACTGATTAAAGGAGGCAATGTCAAAAATTTTTTTGGCGGCGGATTGTCAACAGTAAACAATAAATACTTTTTGGTTTATGTGATGACCGGAGGTGGCAATGCTAGTTATTATGGACAGATTACTAAAGAAACAAAAGATTATATAATTTTAAAAGATCCGGGTTATATTAATGTTCAACAACCTCAGAAAGAAGGAGAACAGCCGCAAGTAACTTATAATTTTATGAAAGATGAATTTTTTAAACCGGTTTCAGAAGCAAAAATTTATAAGCAAAATGTTGTTTTTGTGCAAGAGCTAACCAATGATTCTCCCATTGTTAATTTTTACAATCAAAAATTAGGGAAATAGTTTTTTAAAGAGGATATTGCCAATTTTAATTGAGGTAATATTCTTAAAGAAAGTAAAAAATTCAAAAATAAACTTCATTGTTAATTAAATGAGGAAATGAAGAAACTGTAATTATTTGATTTTAATTGATTATTTTCCCGACAAAAAAGAAGAGTGTAGCGATTATATTTATTGTTTTTCAAAAAAATATTTTTATTAATAGCCGTTGTTATACTATAACATAACAACGGCTATTAATTATTAACATCCCAAGTTATTAAATTTAATGATTTGTGATGTTTTATAGATTTTTGGAGAAAAAAATGCTATAATTAATTTATGCAAAAAAATATTAGACGGTTAATTTTCGTTTTATTAAGTTTTATTTTTATTTTAGCAGCTTTATTTTTAGTTTTTTATTCGTGGGGTTATCGTTGGGATAAAGAAAAATTCCGTTTTGTTTCAACAGGAGGATTATATTTGCGAATTAGTAATACTAAGCCAAAAATTTACTTAAATGAAAAATATCTCAAAAAAGCCACTACTGGTCTTTTAAGCAGTGGTATTTTTTTATCCGATTTATTACCCGATGATTATTTAGTGCAAGTGAAAAAAGAAAATTATTTTACTTGGAGTAAAAAGGTAGAAGTTCAACCCAAAATGGTAACAACTTTTTCTTCAATTATTTTATTACCAGAAAATCCCTTAATAACTGATATCTATTTGCCTAATAAATTAACTTCTAATAATGAAACTTCAACAGCTTCTAATATTAAAGAGGAAATTATTGATGTTTTACCATTGCCAAATAATAAAGAAATTGTAATTCAAACAAAAGAAATTTCAACAACCACAAAAGCATTTTTAAATATTTTAAATATTAATAATCAGAATAAAATTGAAATTTATGAAAAAAAATTAGCTAAAAATGAGAATCTAAATTTGATACCTACATTAAAATTTTTGGATGAGGATGCAAATAGTATAATTTTTTCTTTGACAGTTAATGAAGCAACTAATTTTTATTTATGGCAAAGGGTTAATCCAGAAGAAATTCAAAATATTTCTCAGGTAATTATCAACCAATTTAAATTAAAAAATCCAATTAAGAAAATTGATTTTTATCCGAATTTAGAAAATAAATATTTAATTCTAACTGGTGAAAATTTAATGATCGTTGATTTAAATAAAAAAGAAACCAAAAAAATTTTCTCCGATGTTAAAGATTTTGTTAGAAAAGATTATGCACTTTTTTGGGTTGATAATAAAAATGCAGTTTATAGTTATAATTTAATTTTGAATTCTTTAACACCCTTAGGAGTTTTAGATTTACCAAAAAATGCAGTAATTAAAAAAATGGAAATTTCGCCAAAGAGTGATTATTTTGCGCTTTTGTTTGATGATAACTCTTTTTACTTATTTAAAGCCGGGGAGGAAGCAAAAAAGATGGAAGGTATTAAATTATTCGCTTTTTCGTTTGATGATAAAAAACTTGCTTATTCAAATGATAAAGGCGAGCTTAAAATTTATTATTTAAGCGATGTTAATAGAGATATGATTTATAAAAAAGGAGAAGAAATTTTGATTGATGAGGGAGTTTTTGGATTAGAAAATTTAAATTGGTTTGCTGATTTGATGCATTTAATCTATCAAAAAGACAAAAATATTTATTTTGCTGAAGTTGATAATCGCGATAAAATTAATATTTTTAAAGAATCTTTTGATTTTAATAATTTTATTTTAACCAATAATAAAAGTGGCAGCATTTGGGCTTGGCGAACTGATTTGTTGCAAAAAATAGATTTAATTTATGAAAATTTAAACAAATAGTTTGCTTTTTTGCAATATTTTTGCTACATTAAAATTAAAAAATATGTTTGAAAATGATAAAAAATCACAATTAACGGAAATGATTAAAAAGACACAATTGGCTGCCGAAGAAAGAGAATCCGAGCGTTTAGCTAAAAGTTTAAATTTAAAATATGCGGATTTAACTAAGGTTTCAGCCCAAACTGATGTTTTAGAGTTGATCAGCGAAGAAGAAGCAAAAGAAGCTTTATGCGCTCCATTTGCGATTCAACAAAAAACAGTTTTATTAGCATGTAAAAATCCAGCTCTTGATTCGGTTAAAAAAATTATTGAAAGTATTAAAAGTAAAGGATATGAAATAGAAATGATTGTTGTTTCTTTGCGGTCTTTAGAAAATTTATGGCAAGGCTATCGATTTATTGTTAGTAGAAAAAAAGAAATTACGGGTGGTATTGAAATTGATCAAAATCGTTTGGCGGAGATAATGGCAAAAGTAAAAACCATTTCTTCATTAAAAAACGAGATTGATATCTTTAATAGTCCTTATATTTCTCAAATTTTTGAAATTATTATTGCTGGCGCATTAACAATGGATGCTTCGGATATTCATATTGAACCAGAAGAAACAACCGTAAGGTTGCGTTATCGTTTAGATGGAGTATTGCAAGATATTTCGGATTTAAGAGAGCATTATTATCGCTCAATTTTATCAAGAATTAAATTATTAGGTGGAATGAAAATCAATGTTCATACTGCGCCTCAAGATGGAAGATTCACAATAAAAACCTTTGATGTTGATATTGAAGTGCGTGTTTCTATTATCCCAAGCGCGTATGGCGAAACGATAGTAATGAGGTTGCTTAATCCCAAAACCATTCAATTAGATTTGAAGGATTTGGGTTTTCGCGAAGATGACTTAGCGATTATTGAAGAGCAAATCGCGAGACCAAATGGTATTATTTTAAATACTGGACCCACGGGTTCTGGTAAAACAACAACGTTATATGCTTTTTTAAGACGTATTTATAATCCGGAAATTAAAATTATTACTATTGAGGACCCAATTGAGTATCATTTAAAAGGAATTACTCAAACCCAAGTTAATCCAGTGCGCAATTATACTTTTGCTTCGGGTTTGCGTTCGATTTTGCGGCAAGATCCAGATATTATTTTAGTAGGCGAAATTCGCGATAATGAAACAGCGGAAATCGCGATGAACGCTGCTTTAACCGGACACCTGGTTTTTTCAACATTGCATACCAACGATGCTTGCGGAACAGTACCAAGATTACTTGATATGAATATCCAACCAGCTATTTTGGCGCCGGCTTTGAATTTGGCCATTGCTCAACGTTTAGTAAGAAAATTATGTCCTCATTGTAAAGAGGCGGTAGAAGCAACACCAGAACAAGCGAAAAAAATTAAAGAGCTGGTTGAAAAAATGCCAGCGCGCGTGAAAAAACCAGAGTTAAGAGATAAAATAACTTTTTATAAATCAAAAGGATGTGAATATTGTAATGGCACAGGTTATAAAGGAAGAGCGGCAGTAGCAGAACTTTTGGTGATTGATCGTGATATTCAAAATTTAATTACCCGTTCTGATAAAATGCCAACAGCGGCTGAAATTAAAGATTTAGCTATTAAAAAAGGAATGACAACAATGGAAGATGATGCTATTCTTAAGATTTTAGCCGGCTTAACCAGTTTATCGGAAGTTGAAAATGTTTTAGGAAAAATTTTATAAAAAATTAATTATTAAATACAAGTCCAAATTATAAAAATAAAAAAACGGCCCCTTCAACCCGGAGGCAATTAAATCTCGCAAGAAAGATGCGAGCTCAAGAATTTTTTAAGGCAATCCGCAAAAGCGGATGAATAACCCAGCCGGAGCCAGATTACCCTTAAAAAAATTCCCTATAGGCTATAAATTGGGTAAAATTAATGCCCAATTGCCCCCAGGTTGAAAAGGCCGTTGTTAGACCCTCTATTTTAAAGGACAGATATATTATAATAAATATATTTTATTTTGTCAATAATTGACCAAAAATCATTAAATTGTTGAAATATTAAAGATCAAAGGGATAAAACCCCGCACCTTTCGAGGATAGCCAGACATTATTTAAAAGTCAGAAATGTTTTATAATACAAGAGCAGGATTTTTAAAGAAATTGCATCCAGTAAAATGACTTTAAAAATAAAAAAATAGATCACGCATTTTAGAAAAATTCACAAAAAATGTTTAAAATAGTTTATAAACAACCATATATCAAATATAATCTTTAATCCCCGAAAGGTGCGGGGTAAAAATAATTATATCAAAAAAAGATATTAATTGTCAATATTTGTGGATAACTTTTGAAACGATCTTTTATAAATTTGACTATTTTCTTTTAAAATATTTAAGAAGCATTATAATAAAATTAAGAATATGTCCAAAAATATTTTTAAACCAGATCCTAATTTAGATAATGCTTTAAGACCGAAACGCTGGGGGGATTTTATTGGTCAGGAAAAAGTTAAGGCCAATTTAAGAATAATGCTTGAAGCTTCAAAAAAAAGAAATGAAGCAGTTGATCATTTGCTCTTTTATGGCGGCGCAGGATTAGGAAAAACAACTTTAGCGTATCTAATTTCTCAAGAAATAGAAGCAAATTTAAAAATTACTTCTGGACCAGCGATAGAGAAGGCAGCAGATCTAGCATCGCTTTTGGCGAATTTAGAAGAAGGAGATATTTTATTTATCGATGAGATTCATCGATTAAATAAAATGATTGAGGAAGTTTTATATTCAGCAATGGAATCAAGAGTTTTAAATTTAGTATTAGGCAAGCGTTCTTCAACAAGAGCGGTTCAAATTGACCTGCCGCCATTTACTTTAATTGGCGCGACAACAAGAATGGGGCTTCTGTCGAGTCCTTTACGTTCACGATTCGGAGCAATTTTTAAATTGGATTTTTATGAAATTGAAGATATTAAAAAAATTTTAAAAAATAATGCTCATTTATTAAATATTGAAATTAATGATGATGCAACAGAAATTTTAGCGATAGCTAGCCGCGCAACCCCGCGTGTGGCTAATCGTCTTTTAAAACGTAGTCGCGATTTAGCCACTGTTGAAGGAAAAAATAAAATTGATAAAGAGACGGCCCAAAAAATTTTGCAATTATTTGATATTGATGAATGGGGACTTGAATCAACAGACCGTAAAATTTTAGAGGTGATTATTGATCGTTTTAATGGCGGGCCAGTGGGTATTAAAGCATTAGCTGCGGCCACTAATGAAGAAGAAGATACTATTGAAGAAATTTACGAACCCTATTTAATGCGACTGGGATTTTTAGAAAGGACAACGCGGGGACGCATTGTAAGTGAAGCTGGCTATAAACATTTAAATCTATATCATTTAGCTCATAAAACTGCGCAGAAAAAATTAATTGAATAATATTTTCAATAAATAATATGAAGAAAATTCAATTAGTTATTGAAAAGAATTTAGATAGAAAAATTATTATTTTATTAGGAATTTTTATTATTTTTTTGGCAAGAAATGTTTCTGCTAATAATCCTATCATCATTAATGAAATAATGTATGATTTAAAAGGAGCTGATCCAGGATATGAGTGGATTGAAATCAAAAATATTTCTAGTGAACCGGTTGATTTAACGAACTGGAAGTTTAATGATGGCAGTAGTTCTAATCATATTTTAAATTCACCGCCAAAAAATGGCGGTCAGGGTTCTTTAATTATTCCGTCTGGTGGTTTTGCTATTTTTGCCGATAAGGCAGACTTATTTTTAAGTACCCATCCCAATTTTTCCGGCATAGTGATTGATACGACAATGAGTTTGACTAATACTGAGGGCACTTTAAAACTTATTGATAATAATGGTAATGTTGTTGAAGAGGTTTATTACAATAAAGCAATGGGCGGTAATGGCAATGGTTTTTCTTTGGAACGAGTTTCGGAAAATTCTTCAAAATTTTGTGAGTCAAAAAATGAAGGAGGCTCGCCAGGCCAAGAAAATAATTTTGATTGCAATAAAATTTTAAGCTCATCATCTCCAACGCCAATAAAAACTATTGCGCCAACTTTTTCGCCATTACCCGATGATAATTCGGTAAGTTCAGAAAATAATCTTTTGGCTAACTTAGAAAATTCAAATTTAACTCCCAAACCAACTCCGATTAAAGTCAATTTAATTATTAATGAATTTTTGCCCAATCCTACTGGCCCTGATAACGAAGGCGAGTGGATTGAACTTTATAATAATAGCGACGCAGATGTTGATTTAACTAATTGGCGTTTAGAAGATGCTTCGGGTCAAAAATATGTTTTTAAAAATGAAGTGATTAAGAAAAAATATTTTCTTGTTTTGCCATACAATAAAACAAAAATCAGTTTGAATAATAATGGCGAAACGCTTACTTTATACTCGCCCCAAAATGAAATTGCTTTTAAAATTACTTATTCTGGCAATGCCAAAGAAGGCTATTCTTTTGCGCGATTTGCGGCTAATGATTGGCATTGGACAAAAATTTTAACTCCCGGCGCTCCGAATCAATTTAGTAGTGATAATGATACAAAAAATAGTTCAAAAATTAATGTTGATTCCCAAATTGAAAACGGAGAAAATGGAGAAAATGCCAATGTTCAAAAACAAGAAAGCACATCAGTTTCTTTAGCTTCTTCAACTTCAGATAATCTTTTAACTCCTCAAACTAATAAAATTATTATTATTGCTATTGGTATAGGAGTTATCTTAAGTATTGCTTCCGCGATTTTTATTAAAAAAGTTTTGCCGTAGTTATTTTAAATCAGCTAAGTTATCACCAAAGGAAATTTTTGTTTTCAAAGGCACAGTTAAAAATTCGTTTTCTTCCATTAATTTTTTAATTTTTTCTTTTGTCAGTTCTAATTTATCTTTTTTTACTTCAAAAATTAATTCATCGTGAATTTGTAAAAGAAGTCGGATGTCGTTTTCCAATCCTTCTTTTTGAATGAAGTTGTGGATTTTAATCATTGTTTTTTTAATAATATCAGCGGCTAAACCTTGAATAGGAAAATTAATAGCTGCTCTCTCGGCTAAACTTTTGTATTTTTGGTTGCCGGAAATTAAATCATAAACCCAGCGAATCCGACCGCTTAATGTTTTAACGTAGCCAGTTTGTTGAGCTTCGTTTAAAATTTTTGTTTGCCATTCGCGGATTTTATAAAAATCATGATAGTATTCTTCAATAAATTTTTTCGCTTCTTCTTTAGAAATGCTAGCGGTTTCGCTAAAAGCTTTAGCACCCATTCCATAAAGGACGCCAAAATTCAAAGTTTTGGCTTGACGTCTCATTTCGGGTGTTACTTCGTTAATGGAAACATTATTAATTTCTGCCGCGGTTAAAAGATGAATATCGCCGTTTTCAAGAAAAACTTGAATCATTTTTGGATCTTGAGAAAGAGAAGCGGCAATACGCAATTCAATTTGCGAATAATCCAATCCTAAAAATTGATAGCCATCTTCAGCAATAAAACCTTTGCGAATTTTTTTTGCCCAATCGCCTTCACTCGGAATATTTTGTAAATTGGGATTTTCCGAGGAAAGGCGACCAGTAGCCGTCCCAGTTTGATTGTAAGTCGTATGAATGCGCGAATTTTTGTCGGCTAAAAGTGGCAAGGGTTCCAAATAAGTTGTTTTTAATTTCATTAATTCACGATGTTTTAAAATTAAAGGAATAATAGGATGAAGATCTTGAATTTTAATGAGTTCGTTTTCGCGAGTGGATAAAACGCCGCCCGGTGTTTTGCCCAGATTCTTTTTATTAAGTTTTAATTGATTAAATAAAATATCAGAAAGTTGTTTGGGCGAATTTAAATTAAATTCTTTGCCCGTGATTTCAAAAATTTTTTTGGAGATATCAGCAATTTCTTGATTAATTTCTTCGGTAATATTTTTAAAGTAATTTTTATCAATTTTAATGCCAAAATACTCCATCTCTGCTAAAACAGAAGTGAGTGGCATTTCGATTTGATAAAAGACATTTTCCAAACCAAGTTCTTTAATTTTTTCTTTTTGAAATTGATAAATTTTTTTAATAATTTCTAAGGTTGGTAAGTTGGGAAGCGGCTTTTTAAAGGTTAAATGCCAGATTTTAGGTAAATCAAAATTTTTTACTTCGGAATTAATAAGCCACTGAGCAATTTGAATGTCATAGTAGGGGATTAAATTAAAAACTCCTATTTCTTTAATAAAATTTTTTAATTCAAATCCAATGATTTGACTATTTTTTATTTTTTGAGAAAAATCCTTATTAATTGAGCCGCGATAATATTGATTTTCATAAAGAATTTTTATTTCTTCATTTTCTGAAAAAAGATAAATCTCTCTTTTTTTATTTAAATCTAAAATGAGATCTTTTAAATTAAGCCATTCAATTTTTGGTTCGGCATTAATAGCCGCAACTTCCGCTTCTTTTCTATTTTCTAATTGATTGATCAAACTTTCAAATCGCCATTCTTTTAATAAAGGAAGAATGTCATTTTTGCTGATGTCTGATAATTTTAATTCTTCTAAAGAAATTTCAAGAGGGACATTACAATCTAATGTCGCTAAATATTTGCTGAAAAAAGCGCTTTCTTTTTGCTCTTTTAAAAGATTTAAAACTTTCATTTTGATTAGTTTTGCTTTTTCGCTTTTTTCAAAATCTGGCGCCTCAATGGTTTGATAAAGATTTTCTAAACTACCAAAATTTTTAATTAATTCAATAGCGGTTTTCTCACCAATGCCTTGAACGCCTAAAATATTATCAGAAGGATCGCCTTTTAATGCTTTAAAATCAACTAGTTGTTTAGGCAAAAGACCTTCAAATCGCTTTTTAACCAATGTTTCATTATAAATAATCGTGTCTTGAAAGCCTTTTTTCATTGTGTAAACAACAATTTTGTCATCTTGAACTAATTGTAAAGTGTCTAAATCACCAGTTAAAATAATGATTTTTAAATCTTTTTCGGCGGAAAATTTTTTAACGAGTGTTCCAATTAAATCATCAGCTTCATAACCTTTTGATTCAAATCTTTTTATTTTGGCAGCATCGAAAAATTGTTTAACTTTATCAAATTGAGAAATTAGAGATTCATCTGTTTTGGGGCGGGTAGCTTTGTATTCTTTGTATTCTTTATGGCGAAAGGTTGGTTCAGCTAAATCAAAACACGCAGCTAAATAATCGGGTTTTAATTCCTTGATAATTTTAAAAAGAATGCGAATCGTGCCATAAACTGCGCCAATGGGTTCGTTTTTGGGTGTTGTTAAATTTGGCAACGCATGATAACAGCGGTGAATTAAAGCATGAGAATCAATAAGAACGAGATTTTTCATAATTATTGAGTAATCAACCGCTTATTTTCATCAATGACTTTAAATTTAAGCCAAACGGTTTTTTTCGGAAGAATTTTTTTAATTTTTTCTGGCCATTCAATAAAAATTAAATTTTTTGGATTCGCAATCATTTCTTTAAATCCCAAACTCAATAGTTCTTCTGGATTTTCTAAACGATAACAATCAATGTGATAAAATTTTTCAAAAGGTGTTTTTTTTGGAATTTTAAATTCTTTAATAATTAAAAAAGTTGGGCTTAAAATTTTGTTTTTAATTTTTAAAGCTTTTGCCAAGCCCTGAACAAAGGTTGTTTTGCCAGCGCCTAAATTGCCAGAAAGAGTAAAAATATGAGGTGGTTTAAATTTCCCATTTAATAAAGTCTTAATTAAAATTTTAGCAACTTTTTGAGTTGTTTTTGGTGAATCACTTAAAATCCGTAATTTTTTCATATTTTTAATTATAGCACAAAATTTTCTAAACTTGTATTTTTTCTTTTTTTAGATTAAATTATAAATGATGATTGAAATTTTTGAAATTGAAGGTGGTAAAGAATTACAAGGAGAAATAAAGGTTTCTGGAAGCAAGAATGCGGCGCTTGCTATTTTGCCAGCTTGTCTTTTAACGAGAGAGCCGTGCATTATTAAAAACATCCCTTTATTAACGGATGTTTTTGTCATGATAGATTTAATTAAAAGTTTGGGAGCAGAAGTGAGCTGGCTTGATGAAAGAACAGTCAAAATTGAAGCTAAAGATTTAAAATCCGATGCTGATACAACTTTGGTGAGAAAAATTCGAGCTTCGATTTTAATTGCTGGACCAATTTTAGCGCGTTTGGGAGAATTAAAAATTGCTAAACCCGGTGGTTGCCATATTGGTGTAAGGGGACTTGATGCGCATTTTGAAGGATTTAAAGATTTGGGTATTGAAGCCATTGAGGAACGCGAACAGCAAGAAAAGTATTATCTAAAAGCGCCAAAAGAACTAAAACCAGCCTCTGTTTATCTTAATGAATTTAGTGTCACCGCCACAGAGAATTTAATGATGATTTTATCGAGTATTGAGGAGCAAAGCGAAATTCATTTGGCTGCTTGCGAACCGCATATTCAAGAATTAGGAGAAATGCTTCAAGCGATGGGTGTAGAGATTGATGGATTAGGAACGCATACAATTAAAATTAAAGGAACAAAAAATTTGAAAGGCGTAGAACATACTATTTGGCCCGATTATATTGAAGCCGGTACATTTTTTAGTTTAGCCGCTACCACGAAGAGCAATTTGAAAATTTTAAATGCGCCAGTAAATTATTTGGAAATGGTTTTTCGCAATTTGAAAAAAATGGGCATATTGTATAGAATAGAAAATGACACTGTTTCCATTTTGGGTAAAGAGAGCACTTTAAAAGCAGCAAAAATTCAAACTTTACCTTATCCCGGATTTCCAACTGATTTGCAAGCGCCTTTTGCCGTGATGGCAACGCAAGCCGAAGGCGAAAGCTTGATTTTTGATACTTTATTTGAAGGGAGATTTAAATATGTTGATGAATTGAATTCGATGGGTGCCAAAATTTTTCTTTGCGATCCGCATCGAATTATTGTTTCTGGTCCAACGCCGCTTTTTGGAACGAAAATAAAAAGTTTTGATTTGCGAGCGGGTGCGACTCTAATTATTGCTGCTTTAGCTGCTTCAGGTAAAAGTGAAGTTTACGGGATTGAACAAGTGGATCGCGGCTACGAAAAAATAGAAGAGCGTTTTCAACAAATTGGCGCGCAGATAAAAAGAGTCGAAAAAGAACAATAATTTTATGTTTATCAAAAAATTAGGAATTGATTTGGGGACGACGAATACTTTAGTTTTTGTACCCAAAAAAGGAGTGATAATTTTTGAACCAACTATTGTTGCTTATGATTTGCATGATAGTCGTATTTTAGCTGTTGGAAAAGAAGCAAAAGAAATGCTTGGCCGAACACCTGATGATATCGGCGCTTACAGACCTTTAAAAGACGGCGTTATTGCTGATTATAAAACTACAAAAACAATGCTAAAATATTTTATTTCCAAAGCATTGAGTGGTTTTAATTTTTTTAAACCAACATTAATTATTTCTGGCCCAGCCGGCATTACTTCAACAGAAAGACGGGCAGTGATTAATGCTGGGATTGAAGCTGGCGCGCGAGAAGTTTTTTTAGTGCGTGAACCAATTTTAGCTGCTTTGGGAGCGGGGATTCCAATTAATTCTGCTTCGGGCCATATGATTGTTAATATCGGCGGCGGCACAACTGAAGTAGCAGTAATTTCTTTGGGTGGCATTGTTTCCTGGTCTTCTTTAAGAGTAGCGGGAAATAAATTTGATGAAGCGATTATTAATTATGTAAAGAAAAAATATAATTTGGCGATTGGCGAGCAGACAGCAGAAAAAATTAAAATTGAAGCTGGTTCAGCTTTGCCGCAAAAAAACAAAATTGAAACCGAAGCTAAAGGAAGAGATTTAACTACTGGTTTGCCAAAATCAATTATTATCAATTCTAATGAAATTGCCGAAGCTTTAACTCCTTATCTTGAAGAAATTGGCGAGTCAATTAGAAATGTATTTTTAAATACGCCGCCAGAATTAGCTGCGGATATTATTGAAAAGGGTATTGTTATTTCTGGTGGTAGTGGTCTTTTACGAAACTTAGATGAATTTATTTCTCGAATTACTGGCGTTAATGCTTATGTAGCGGAAGATTCTTTGTATTGCGTTGCTAAAGGCACGGGTATTATTTTGGAACATTTGGATATTTATAAAAGAGCTTTATTGAGCAAAAAATAAAATGAAATTGGAAAAATTTTTTAATGAAATAATCAAAAATAATAGGATTGATGGAACTTGGTTATTTTTAGGATTTGATTTAGAAAAATCTTTTAATTTTGCTTTTCAGTTGGCGCAGAAATTAACTACCTTTGAATATATTTATATAATGGCGGAAAGCGATGTTTTGGATGAGCAAATCAAAGAAAAGTTCCAGGTATTTGATTTAAGCATCAAACAAGTTCAAGAAATTCAGAAGACACTTTATTTATCAAGTGAGAGCAAAAAGGTTTTAATAATTAAAGAAATTGAAAAAATGTCTTTAGAAGCTCAAAACGCCCTTTTAAAAATTACGGAGGAACCACCTCAAAATACGATTTTCTTTTTTGTTAGCAATGATGAAAATAAAATTTTGCCAACAATTTTGTCGCGAGTGAAAATTATTAAAATACCAATCTTTCCTCAAGATAATTTTTATCTTCAGCGCATTGATAAAAAAATAAAGCAACTCCTTTTAAGCGATAATCCTTTAAAAATTTATAATGAGGAATTTGCTCAAATGGATCCAGTTGAATTTTTAGAAAATTTTGCTGTTTTATTGCGTGATCAAATTTTAAATAATTTTGAGATTAAAGATTATAAATTTACAAATATTACTGGTCATTCTAATTATGAAATTTTAGAAAAGACGTTAAAGGCATTAGAAGGAATAAAGTACGCTAATTTAAATTCGCGACTTCAGATTGAAAATATTTTGATGAATTTGCCAAAATCAAGAAATATTCTAAAATAATTTCATCTTATTTTTAAAATCGCTTATAATATTAAGAGAGACAATTGTCTTTAATGGTCGAAATTTTTAAGCTGGTAAAACTACTTTTTATTTATCAGCTCATAAAAAATGCTCATTAATCAATTAATAGAAAAATTTAAAAAAGAAGGAGGCAATGTTTTAGAAGGTTTTGGGGCTGAAGTTGCGGGCGTTCGTTCTAACCGACCGCAGCCAGCTTTAATAGAAAATTTAAAAGTTGAATGTCCAGCTTATGGGACAATGATGCCCTTGAAGCATATAGCAACCATTCAAGTCGGTTTGCCCAATAATTTAATTATTCAGGTTTGGGATAAAGCCAATGTTAGCGCTTGTGAAAAAGCTATTCAAGCAGCTAATTTAGGAGTGACGACAATGATTGAAGGTTCACAAATTCGTGTTGTTTTGCCTCCATTATCACAAGAACGTCGAGAACAAATTTTTCAACTTATTAAGAAAAAGGCCGAAGAAGCAAAAATTCGTCTTCGCAATTTAAGAGAGGATGTTTTAAAAGAAATGAAAGAACTTTTTGAGAATAAAAAAATTACCGAAGATGATAAATATCGTGGTAAAGACGAATTGCAAAAAGTGATAGACGAATTTAATGATAAAATTGAAGAAATTGTAGAAAATAAAAGAAAGGAACTTTACGAATAAATTATGCTTTTCATTATTATTTTTATTATTTGTTTAAATATTTTAGTTTTTATTCACGAACTTGGCCATTTTTTAGTGGCAAAAAGAAATGGTTTAAAGGTGGAGGAATTTGGAATGGGGATTCCGCCACGAATTTTTGGTATTAAAAAAGGCGAAACCATTTATTCTTTAAATGCTTTGCCAATTGGCGGGTTTGTAAGAATTTATGGTGAGGATGGCGCTCATATAGAAGAAAAAAATAGTTTTGCGAGTCGACCTCCTTTTACCCGAGCCAAAATTCTTATTGCCGGCATTGTGATGAATTTAATTTTTGGCATTATGCTTTTTATTATTGGATTAAATATTGGCATTCCAACAGTGGTAGATGAGAAAAATATTGCTTATGTGAAAGATATAAAATTATCAGTTTTACAAGTTCAAAAAGAATCACCGGCTGAAACTGCGGGATTAAAAATGGGTGATCGAATTTTAAAAGTTAGTTATGGTAAAGAAGAACTTCTTAATCCTTCGGTTGAAGAATTACAAAAATTTTCAAAAAGTTATATTGGTAAAGAAATTACAATGAATATTGAAAGAGGAAAGCAAAATTTGGAAATTAAAATTACACCAAGAGAAACAAATGATGAAAATCAAGGAGCGATGGGTGTAGTTATTGGCGAAACCGGTTTTTTGCGATACCCATTTTTTAAGACCATCTGGGAAGGTATTAAATATGGCTTGGGATTATTTGTTAATATTTTTGTGATGCTTTTTATTTTTTTAAAGTCATTAATTTTTCAAGGTAAGATGTTAGGTGAAGTAGCAGGACCAGTAGGAATTACAGTTTTAGGAAGTGAAACTTTAAAATTGGGTATTGGCTATTTTCTTCAATTTTTAGCTACTCTTTCAGTTTATCTAGCAGCTATTAATTTAGTGCCTTTTCCAGCTTTAGATGGCAGTCGCATTTTTTTTACACTTTTGGAAAAAATTCGTGGTAAGGCAGTTTCGCCAAAAATCGAAAACTTAATTCATTCAATAGGTTTTGCTATTTTGCTTTTTATATTCTTTATTATTACTTATAAAGATATCGCCAAATTATTTTGAATGTTTTAAATTGCAAAAAATTAAAATTGTTTTAAAATAAAAATAAAATTATGCGACAATCAGAACTTTTTTCTCAAATTAGCAGAGATTTTCCTAAGGATGAAATTTCGGTAAATGCGCGATTTTTAATTCGCGCTGGTTTTATTGATAAAGTCGCTTCAGGCGTTTATGCTTATCTACCATTAGGCTGGCGGGTTTATAAAAAAATTGAACAAATTATTCGCGAGGAGATGATTGCGATTGGCGGTCAAGAAGTTTTTCTGCCGGTATTGATGCCTAAAGAATTATGGCAAAAAACCGGCCGTTGGGATTCTTTTGGTGAGGTATTGATGAAAATTAAAGATCGCACTGATAAAGAATATGTATTAGGACCGACCCACGAAGAACTAATTGCTGAATTAGTGAGAAAAAATATTCATACTTATCGAGATTTACCAAAAGCGATTTTTCAAATTCAGGATAAATTTCGAGACGAACCAAGGGCAAAATCAGGATTATTAAGAGGAAAGGAATTTATGATGAAGGATTTATACAGTTTTCATGCCATGCGTCAAGATCTAGATAATTATTATGAAGAAGCAAAAAAGGCTTATTTTAAAATTTTTTCTCGTTGCGGTTTGAAGGCCTTTGCGGTTGAAGCTTCGGGCGCTGGATTTACTAAGGAATATGTTCATGAATTTATGGTGAAGACACCAGCAGGTGAAGATACAACTGTTTTATGTGAATTATGTGGTTTTGCTCAAAATAAAGAATTAGGAAAATACAAAGCTAAAAAGATATGTCCTAATTGTGGCGGAATATTAAAAGAAGAAAAAACGATTGAGGTAGGCAATATTTTTAAATTAGGAACAAAATTTAGTGAAGATATTGGCGCTTATTTTGTTGACCGCGACGGCCAGAAAAAACCAGTGATTATGGGTTGTTATGGAATTGGCGTGGGAAGATTAATGGGAACAGTAATTGAGGTATATCATGATGCAAAAGGAATGATCTGGCCATTATCAGTGGCGCCATTTGCGATTCATCTTATTCAAATTAATCATCCTGAGGAAAAAATTCAGAATAAGATTCAAAAAGAAGCGCAGAAAATTTATAATACCCTCACCAAGAAAAATTTCGATGTTTTATATGATGATCGATTAGAAGCTTCGGCGGGTGAAAAACTAATCGAAGCAGATTTAATTGGTATTCCTTATCGTGTGGTAATTAGTGAAAAAACTTTAAATAGACAATCAGTAGAAATTAAAAAACGCGATTCGGAAAAAATAGAATTTGTTAAAATGTCGGATTTAACTAATTATTTTAAAAGAATATTAAAATTATAAGGAGATATTAAAATTATATGTTTAAAAAAATACTAGCCAAATTATCACCAGGTTTAGGAATTGATTTAGGAACAGCTAATTCTTTAGTTTATTTACAAAATCAAGGAATTGTTATTAATGAACCATCAGTTGTTGCTTTTAATCAGAAAACAAATGAAATTTTGGCTATTGGTAAAGAAGCGCAGGCTATGGTTGGTAGAACACCACCGCATATTATTGCTGTTCAACCATTAACTAATGGTGTTATCTCTGATTTTGAGTTAACTGAAGAAATGCTCAAATATTTTTATAATAAATTTAAAAGTTCAAAATGGGGAATTTTACCTTATCGACCAAGAGTGGTTATTGGCGTACCTTGTGGAATTACAGAAGTAGAAAGAAAAGCGGTGGCCGATGCGGCATTAAATGCTGGCGCCGGAGAAATTTATTTAATTGAGGAAGCTTTGGCAGCAGCGATCGGTAGTCATTTGCCAATTTTTGATCCATCAGGAAATATTTTAGTTGATATTGGAGGTGGTACCACAAATATTGTTGTTGTTTCTTTGGGTGGTATCGTACGTTATAAGAATTTAAAAATTGCTGGTCAGAAATTTAATGATGATATTATTAAATATATAAAAGATGAATATCGATTATTAATAGGCGAGGTAAGCGCTGAACAAGTGAAACTTGAAATTGGCGCCGCTAAAGTAAATGGCATGGAGAAAAGAGAAACAGTAGTGAGGGGTCGTGATTTAGCAACGGGTTTACCAAAAGAAGTTGTTTTAACTAGTGATGAAATTGCTAAGGCGCTTGATAAATCTTTAAAAGTATTGATCGAGACAATACGTTTAACAATTGAAGAAACACCTCCAGAATTAGTAGCAGATATTTCAACAAAGAATATCTGGCTTTCTGGCGGCGGTGGATTATTAAAAAATTTAGATCGTTTAATTGAAAATTATTGTGCCATGCCAGTAAAATTAGTTGATGACCCCTTAACCGCAACAGTAAGAGGATTAGGAATAATTATTGAAGATTTAGAAAAATACAAAAACATTTTAATTTATGAATCCAATAATCAAGAATAAAATTTTAGGCATTGGATTATTGATATTCTTTCTTATAAGTTCTCAAAGCGCTTTAGCTGATAATAATTCTATTTTTAGCAATTTTCGTTCTGGTCTTTTGAATATTATTAGAATGATTGATTATTGGGTAGGCGGTTTTTTAAATTACAAACAAATTCAAGAAGAAAATAATGTTTTAATTTTTCAAAATCGCGCTTTAAAGTCACTTTTAATTGAATATCGAGACCTGAAAGATGAAAATGAGTTATTAAGAGAAGCTTTGCAATTAAAAAAGACAAAAGATATTAATTTTATTTTGGCTAATATTATTGGTCGTTCACCTTTAAATTTTTCTCAAACTTTTGTGATTGATAAAGGTGAGGAAGATGGAATAAAAGTGGGTCAAGCGGTTATTTGGGGAGGAAAAACTTTAGTTGGCGAAGTGATTGAGGTTTCGAAAAATTTTAGTACAGTCAAAGCTTTAACTGATACTGAATTTAAGGTGGCAGTTTTTGTTGGGGATAATAAAATTGAGGGGTTGTTTAAAGGAAATGGTTTTTTGGATTCTTATGTTGATTTAATTCCTTTAAAAGAACAAGTTCAGGAAAAAGATCAGGTTTATACTTCTGGTTTGGATAAAAAATTTATCCGCGGTTTGTATATTGGCGAAGTGAAAAGCGTTGAAAAGCTTCAGGATAAAATCTTTTTGGATATTAAAGTTGAACCAGCGCTTGATTGGACTAAGATTTATCAGGTATTGGTAATAAAATGAAAAAACCAATTAAAAATTTTTTGAAATTTTTTCTTTTTGGATTGTTTATTGGATTTTTGGGTTTAGCTCAAATTTCTTTTATTAATGACTTTCCGGTGTTAGGCGCAAAAATTAATTTGGTTTTAATTGTTATCTTGGCTAATATTTTTAATTCCAGTTTATTTTTAATTATTTGGGGAGCAATTATTGGTGGTTTAATTTATGATTTTACTAGTTTGTTTAATTTTTCTTATTTATTTAGTTTTTTAATTTTGATTATTTTATTTAGAACAATCGGCCGGAGATACCTAGTAGAAAAACATCTATTTTTAAATTTTTTCTTTGGAGTAAGCGGTACTTTACTTTTTAATTTCTTTTATGTACTTATTAATTATTTGTTTTTTCATCAAAACTTCTTTGATTATTTTTTAAGTTGGCGACATTTAATAGAAATTTTTTTGAATGGTTTAGGTACTTTCCTTTTGGGTTTAATTATTGAAATACCACTCGTGATAAAAGCAAATTTAAAATACTAATATGATTTTTTTAAGAAAAAATAAAAAATTAAAAAGAGAAAGTGATTTTTTAGAAGCAGAGGAAATTTTGTTTAATAAAGAAGCTTTAGCAAAGGTGAGTGAGTTTGAAGAAATACAGAAATTGGAAATTTCTGTTGGTCGTTGGGGTTTGGATTTGATATCTTTTTTTGGAATTTTCATTTTTATTATGGCTTTTAGTATTGTGTTATTTTTAAATACCGTTCATGGTAATGAATTAAAATTATCAGCTCAAAGAAATGCTATAGCGTCAATTCCAATAATTGCTGATAGAGGTTTAATTTTTGATCGTTTTGATAAGTCATTAGTTTATAATCAGGAAGTTTTTGATTTAGTTTTTTTCCCCAATTATTTACCAATTGAAAAAGAAAAAAGAGAAGAAGTTTTAAACAAAATTTATCAAAATTCAGAAATTAAAAATTTATTTTCAGAAGAAAATTTAATTGAAAATTTTGATTTTTTAGAACCGTTTGTTTTAAAAAGTAATTTAACTCGCGAGGAGGCAATCCAATTTGAAAGTTATTTTGCTGGTTATCCAGTAATTCAGGTGGTGCGGCAAAATCTAAGACAATATCAATCTAGTTTAGCTTTTAGTCATTTATTGGGTTATACTGGTCGTGTTTCCAAAGAAGATATTGAGAAGAATCCCCAATATCAAAATTTTAGCAAAATTGGTAAAAATGGTTTAGAGGCATTTTATGAAGATTATTTAAGAGGAGAAGATGGTGAAATTAAAATTTTACGTAATGCGGCGATGGAAATATTAGAACAAAGCGCCAATAAAGAACCAGAAAGAGGGAATAATTTAAAGTTAACTATTGATGGCGAGCTTCAAGAATACAGTTATAAACGCTTATCGCAACAAATTAAAAACATTGGCAAAGAAAGAGGAGGTATTGTTTTAATAACCAATCCTCAAACTGGAGAAATTTTAACTTTAGTAAGTTATCCAGGTTATGATATTAATCTTTTTTCAAAAGGCATTGACCAGAGAGAATTTGAATTATTAATGAATTCACCTTTAAAACCACTTTTTAATCGAGTTGTTAGCGGTTTATATAATCCCGGTTCAACAATTAAACCGATTATGGCTATTTCGGCTTTACAAGAAAAAGTTATTGATCCTTTTGAAAAAATAGAAACACATGGTTATATTAGCATTCCTAATCCTTATTTTCCTGATAAGCCGTCAATTTTTGTTGATTGGCGCAATAATGGTTATGTTGATATGCAAGATGCGATTGCTCGTTCTAGTAATGTTTATTTTTATATAATTGGCGGCGGTTATGATAAATACCAAGGATTGGGCATTCAAAGGATTAAAGAGTATTTAGAAAAATTTAATTTTAATCAAATAAGTGGTATTGATTTACCAGCTGAAAAAATTGGTAATATTCCTGATGAGAAAAGTAAAAAAATTTGGCGGATAGGAGATACTTATAATGTTTCTATTGGGCAAGGCGATTTGACGACAACACCCATTCGTTTAATTACTGCTTTAAATAGTTTAATAAACGGCGGAAAAATTCTAAAACCTTATTTAGTAAGTGAAATTATTGATAATAATCAGCGAATTATTTTTAAAAATCAGCCACAAATTATTCAAGAGAATTTTCTTGATTCTGAAAATTTGAAAATTGTTAAAGATGGAATGAAAAAAACAGTGACCAGCCCATTGGGCACAGCTTATACATTGAATGATTTGCCATTTTCAGTTGGTGGTAAAAGTGGTAGCGCTCAGACATTTGGTAATACCAAAATCAATGCTTTGTTTTTTTCTTTTGCGCCAGCAGAAAATCCTAAAATTTCTCTTTTAGTTTTAATTGAAGATGTACCCGAAGGTTCATTAAATGCTATTCCAGTAGCAAAAGATATTCTTTTATGGTATTATAAAAATAGAGGATTATAAAAATTTTAGGAATCTTTAGTCAAAGATAATTTTTTTATTTTTAATTATGAACGATAAAATTTACCTATCGAAAAAAAAATACGAGGAATTAAAAAAGGAACTTGAAGAAAGAGAAACAGTATTGCGGAATAAAATAGCCGAGGATTTAAAGCACGCGAAAGAAATGGGGGATTTATCAGAGAATGCTGCTTATACGGCGGCTAAGGAGGCTAAGCAAAAAAATGAACAACACATTGCTGAATTGCAGCAGATTTTAAGCAATTGTGTTATTATTGAAAAACAAGAAAAAAATGATAAAGTTAATATAGGCTCTAAAGTAAAAATTAAAGATACGAATGGCAATATTTATGAATATAAAATTGTTGGCAGTTTAGAGAGCGATCCAATTAATAAATTAATTTCCATTCATTCGCCATTAGGCGAGGCATTATTAGATAAAGAAGTTGGCGATGAAATCGAATGGCGCAGTCCTAATGGTTCTAAAAAATATAAAATTTTAGCCATTAATTAATATGTCTACAGCTGATGAAATTAAAAAAATAAGAATAAAAAAAATTGAAGCTTTAGAAAAAAGCGGAATTGAATCATACCCTAGTTTAAGTTTTAGAAATTGTGAAATTCAAAAGATTTTGGATAATTTTTCAAAATGGAGTGGGGTAAAGAAAAAAATATGGATTGGCGGACGAGTAATGAGTTTGCGTTTTCATGGCGGAATCGTTTTTGTTGATTTGCGCGATTTTAGTGGTAATTTACAATTAGTTTTTAAAAGGGGTGAAACAAAAAATTTCGATTTAATTGAGGGACAAATTGATGTGAGCGATTTTATTGAAGTTAAAGGTTATCCTTTTATTACTCAAAGAGGAGAAAAAAGTTTATTTGTTTTAGAATGGCGACTGTTAGCCAAATCATTAAAACCCATTCCTTCAGAATGGTATGGCATAAAAGATATTGAGGAACGTTTTCGCAAAAGATATTTGGATTTAATTTTAAATAAAGAAGTTAAAGAGCGATTTGTTTTACGCTCAAAAATTATTCAGTCAATGCGCGAATTCTTTAATAAAGAAGATTTTCTTGAAGTGGAAACACCAATTCTTCAGCCTTTGCATGGCGGCGCCACAGCCAGGCCTTTTGTGACTAAATTAAATATCTTAGACATGCCGCTTTATTTGCGCATTGCGCCAGAACTTTATTTGAAGCGTTTGATTGTTGGCGGGTTTGAAAAAATTTATGAAATTGGAAGATGTTTTCGCAATGAAGGAATTGATAAAACGCATAATCCCGAATTTACAATGATGGAGCTTTATTGGGCTTATCAAAATTATGAAGGGCTAATGGATTTTATTGAAAAGTTGATTGTTTTTATTTTGAAAAAAACTTTTGGTAGTAGCAAGAATTATTTAATGATTACTTACAATAATCAACAAATTGATTTTACTCCTCCATGGCCGAGAAAGAGTTTTCTTGATTTGATTAAAGAAAAAGCTGGTGTTGATCCGGAAAAAAATGATGAAAAATCAATTTTAGCTTTGCTTCAAAGTAAAGGTATTGAAATTACTGATGAAATGAAAAAATTCAATAAATGGGAGTTGCTCGATGAGGTTTATAAAAAAATTTGTTTAGAAACAATTGTTCAACCGACTTTTGTTGTCCATCATCCGGTTGCCTTATCGCCATTAGCAAAATTAAGAAAAGAAAATAAAAATGAGGTTCAACGTTTTCAATTAATAGCAGCTGGTATAGAATTTGTAAATGGCTATTCGGAATTAAACGATCCTATTGATCAAGAAAAAAGATTTAAGACGCAAGAAGAAAGAAGAAAAGCGGGAAATGAAGAGGCCGCGCCTTATGATAAAGATTATGTTGAAGCTTTAGAATATGGTATGCCACCAACTGCTGGCGTTGGGATTGGCATTGATCGCTTGGTAATGCTTTTAACCAACGCGCCAAATCTCAAAGAAATAATTTTCTTTCCAACTTTAAAGCCGAAAAAAGATTAAGAATATTACGAATAATTTGCCCCGCTCTTTTGATGATCAAAAGAGCGGTATTTTATTTTTTTAAAAAAGTGTTATTATATTGATGTATGCTTACTGATTTATTAAAACAAATTAGAAATGAGCCAGAGGTTTTTAAAAAAGGCATTAAAGCAAAAGGCCGAGAAGAAAAGATCATTGATGAGATTTTAAATTACGATAAAGAATATCGAGCGCTTTTGGCAGAAATTGAATTTTTGCGAGCAGAGTTAAATAATTTGTCACGGGAGAAAAAATTTGATCAGGATCATTTAGAAAAAGCGCGCGCTACTAAAGAAAGAATAAAAGAATTAGAAAAACAACTTGAGCCAATTGAGAATAAATTGGAAAACATTCTTTATCAAATTCCGAACTTGCCATTAGCCGATGTGCCAGTGGGAAAGGATGAAGTAGAAAATGTCGTTTTGCGTGAAGTGGGTAAAAAACCTAATTTTAAATTTGAACCAAAAGATTATTTAACCTTAGTGGAAGATAAATGGATTGATGTGAAACGCGCAGCGAAAGTTTCAGGTACGCGTTTTGGTTATTTAAAAAACGAAGTAGTGCTTTTGGAATACGCTTTGGTGCGCTGGGTGATGCAAATATTAAAAGAAAAAGGTTTTACGCCGGTTGTGCCGCCAGCTATGATTTCTTATAAGGCAATGAAAGCAATGGGTTATATTGATAGCGAGAAAGATCTAGCCGAACGTTATTATTTTCCTCAAGATGATTTATTTTTGATTGGCACAGCAGAGCAGGCAATTGGTCCAATGCATATGGATGAAATTTTGGATGAAAAACAATTACCATTACGTTACATTGCTTTCTCTCCATGTTTTCGCCGCGAGGCCGGTTCTTATGGAAAAGATACTAAGGGAATTTGGCGCGTGCATTATTTTGAAAAATTAGAAATGTTTATTTTCTGCACGCCGGAACAATCAGAAAAAGAACATCAATTAATTCTGTCAATTGAAGAGGAGTTGATGCAGAATTTAAAGATTCCTTATCGCGTTGTACAATTGTGTACTGGTGATTTGTCCAATCCATCAGCCAAGTCTTTTGATATTGAAGCTTGGTTGCCGTCGCAAAATCGTTATGCTGAAACACATTCTTGCAGTAATTGCACTGATTATCAATCTCGGCGTTTAAATATTCGTTATCGCAATAAAGATGGCTTGAAGTTTGTTCATACTTTAAATGGCACAGCTTTTGCGATCGGCCGGATTTTAGTAACGATTATTGAGAATTATCAACAAGAAGACGGAACCATTAAAATACCAGAGGTTTTAAGAAAATATCTTTAAATTAAATGCATGCAACTAAAATCACCTCTTATCGAATAAAAAAAATCAAAGAAAGGCAAAAACGAAGAAAAATTGTCTTTTTATTTTGCTGTTCTTTATTGGTAATTTGCGGATTTTTGGCTTTTCTTTGTTATTCGAAATTATTTCAGATCAAGCAAATTATTATTAGTGATACCAAATTAATAAAAATTGATGATGTTTATTCGTATTTTAAAAATATTACCAATTCAAAAAAGCTTTTTGGTTTGATTGATGTTAATAAAAATATTTTATTTTTAAATCAAAGTGATTGTCAAAAAATTCAAAGTAAATTTGCCGCTTTAAAAAACATCCAATGTCAAAAGAGTTTAATTAATCAAAATATTAAGCTTATTTTAGAGGAAAGAAAGCCAGTTGGTGTTTTGTGTGATGATCAACAATTATTACATTGTTTTCTTTTTGATAATGAAGGTATTTTATTTTTTGAAACGCCAAATATAAATTTAGAATCGCTTTTAATTAAAAATGTCTCGGGTAATATTTTTTTCGTAGGGGATAAAATTTCTTTGAATAATTTGGATAATCTTATTAAATTAAATAATTTATTAAAAAATAAATTTGATTTTAATTATTTTGAACTTGATAAAAAAGATTTAAATTGCTTAATGAAGAACGGTTTTAAAATTATAGTGAGCTTGGATAAATTAGGCGAGAGTACTAATTTTTTACCAAAACTTTTTGAAACTAATTTTGATTTTAATAATTTAGAGTATCTGGATTTGAGATTTTTGCCAAAAATTTATTATAAATAGATTATTTGGCAATAGTTAAGCCAACAATTCTTTTAGCGCCGGCTTCTTTAAGAAGGCGGCTCGCTTCTTGTAAAGTAGCGCCCGATGTGAAAACATCATCAATTAAAATGATATTTTTATTTTGAATAAGCTCTGGTTTTTTAACGAAAAAGATTCCCCTGACATTTTCCAAGCGTTCTTTGTAATTTTCGATTTGCGCTTGAGGCGGATTGTTTTTTATTCTAATGAGCGCGTCACTAACAAAATCCAAATTAAAATACTTTGCGAATAAATGAGCAATTTCTTCGCTTTGATTAAAACCTCTTTCGTTAAATTTTTTTAAAGAAAGGGGAATGGGGAGGATAATATAATTTGCGCTCAGTTGAGGGAAATTTTTGAGAATTTTTTCCCAATAAGAAATAAGAATTTTTACCAAAGTAAAGCGAATTTCTTTGATATATTGATATTTGTATTGGTGAATGAGGTTTTTAATAATGGGATTTTGATAATCGGTGGCGCTAGCTAAGAAATTAAAATAAGATTTTTTATGGGAATGTTTGCATTTTTTAAACTCGGCTAATCGTTTAAGGCAAATGGGACAAAATAATGATGAATAAAGAGGGATTTGTGAGAAACATTGAGGGCAAAGATAGTTTTTTTCATTAGAAGGCAAAAAATTATGGCAATTAGCACAATAAATAGGAAAAAGACAATCAGCCATTAAATAGCTTAATTTTTGAAGAAGTGATCTTGTGGATAGAAATATTTGTTTTATTTGAATTCTCATTTTATAATTAAAGTAGGTTAATTTAATTTTATAAAAAATTTTTTAAAAATAAACTATGCGCGTTTTAGGTATTGATATAGGCACAACTAATATTAAAGCAGTAGAATTGTCTGGTACAACTGACAATATTGTTTTAGAGAATTACGGGATTTTAGAAACTTATGGTTATCTTGAAAGAAATAATGCAACTATTCAAAGTAATTATTTTAAATTAGTTGAAGAAATTTCCGTAGATTTACTCAAAAAGCTGTTTTTAATTTTAAAACCAAAAACAAAGCATGTTGTTTTTTCATTGCCAATATTTTCAAGTTTTATTACACAATTTGAATTACCTTTTACAGAAAAAAATGATATTGCCAAAGCTGTTGGTTTTGAAGCAAAAAAATATATTCCCGTACCGCTGGAAGAATTGGAAATTAATTGGATGGTAACAGAACAAAGTGAAAATGGAGGAAAGAAGAAAAGCGATGTTGTTTTAATTGCTATGCCAAAGGAATTAATAGAAAAATATAAAAGGATAAGTAACAATTTAAATCTTAATCTTTTAGGATATGAAGTGGAAGGATTGTCTTTGGTGAGATCAGTAATTAAAGGAGATAGGAGAACAACTTTAATTGTTGATTTAGGAACGCAAATTACTAATTTTCATATTATTGAAAATGGATTTTTAACTAATTATGAAAGTTTAAATATTGGTGGAGCAGAAATTACGCATGTGATTAGCCAAAGTTTGGGTGTGGTTAAAGAACGAGCTGAAGAATTTAAAAAAATTAAAGGTTTTAAAGTGGGTCCAGAAGAAGCGGGTGTGATTAATATTTTAATGCCAATTGTGGATAACTTTGGCAACGAAATTTTAAGAATGATGGATATGTATCAGCAGAAAAATAATCGGAAGATAGAGAGAATTATTTTGACGGGTGGGGGAACTAATATGCCTGGATTAATTGAGTATTTTTCAGAGTTTTTAAATATGCCAGTAGAAAGAGTGTGGCCATTTAATGGTATACATTATGCCGATTTTTTGGAACCCTTACTTAAAGACGTAGCGCCCCTTTTAGCCGTTGCTAGTGGCGCGGCAATTAGAGCATTGGAATAGTTTTTAAAAAATAGTATAATATATATAATAAAGAATATGTCAGATTTTCAAAATATTGAACTATATACAAAAAAGAAATCCAGCGGTTGGCTAGGAAAATTACTTTTTCTTTCAATTTTCTTATTGGTTTTGGTAATTATTTTATATATTGTTGCATCTTTTTACGAAAATTATTTAAATAAATCAATTGCTGATATTAATAACAAAATCAAAAATTTAAGCAACGAAATTTCAGTTAGTGATCGCGCCGAAGTTTTAGGATTTTATTCCCAATTAATTAATTTAAAAGGACTTTTAGCGAATCATACTTATACTTCAAAAATATTTAATCGTTTGGAAATGATTACGCATCCTAAAGTAACATTTTCATCTTTTACTTATGATAATAAAAATAATTCTCTGAAATTAGAGGCCTACACGGATAGTTTTGATTCTTTAGCCCAACAATTATTAGCGTTTCAGAAAGTGACTGATTTTACCAAAGTAAATATTTATAATATCCGATTATTAGAGAAAAAAATTGCTTTTTCATTAGAAATTATTTTTAAGCCGAGTTTTATTTTAAAATAATATGAAAGAAACTATTAAAAGAAATATAAGTTTAGCTTTAATCATTTTATTCTTTATTAGTGCTTTTATTGTTTTTTTTAATTATACTTGGCCATCATTGTTTAAGGTTTTAGATGTTAATAATGAGTTAAATGCTGTTAAAAAAGAATACGCTAAACAATCGCAATCATTGGAAATGGCAAAACAGATTATTAATCAATATAAAAACTTAGCCAATGTTAGTCAGATGATTTCTTTAACCTTGCCCAAAAGCGAAGAAATTTATAATGTAATTACTCAATTAAATAAAATTTCTCAAAACAGCGGATTGCTTTTGCAGAATATAAGTATTCAACCCTCTTCCCAGACTTCTTCAACTACATCAACCAACAAAATAGAAAGTTTAATGAGCAAACCACAAATAGTGACAATAACACTCAATTTAGTTGGAAGTTATGAAGCATTTAAAACTTGGTTAGAAGCCATTGAAACAAATATTCGTTTAATGGATATTACTAATATTAATTTTAGCGGTATGCTTAATCAAGAAAAATCTACAAATCCAGATATTTTTAATTATTCTGTCACTTTAAACTTTTATTATCAGCCATAATTATGGAAACAATAGAGCAAAAACCAAAAACAAATATTTTAATGTATATAATTATTGCTATTTTAATAGCGGCTATTGCGGTTGTTTATTTTGTCTTCTTCGCGCCGGAAAAAATAGCTCAAAAAACAAACACAGTTACAAATGTTAATGTAGCTACCCAAGAAACAAGCGGCGCTGGTATTTCAACGACAGCAACAGAAAAAACTAAAGTTGCTACTTCTACCGATGTAACCGGTGGATTAAGCAATTTAAAACTTACGCCAGAAGAAATTCTTGATAATCCTGTTTTTCAATCATTACATTCTTATGCTGAGCCGATTGAATTACCTAATTTGGGTCGTACCAATCCATTTATCCCTTTTTAAAAGATGATCCCAAATAAAAGTTTAGTAGATTTACTGGTTCAAAAAAATAAAATTGACCAAGCAATGGCTGAACGCCTATTAAAAGAAAGCGTTAATTTAAATCGTTCTGTTGAAGAGATAATTTATGAAAGAAATTTGATTTCAGATAAAGAAATTGCGACGGTTAAAAGTGAATATTTTAAAATTCCTTTAAAAACTTTTACTAAAGAAGAAATAATACCAAATGAGGTTTTGAATATTATTCCAGAAGAGGTGTCGCGCACTCATAAAATAATCGCTTTTAAAAAAGAAAAAGATACTTTATATGTTGGAATGCTTAATCCTGATGATGCTAAAGCCCAGGATATTTTAAAATTTATTGCTAAACAAAGAAAATTAAATATAACTATTTATTTAATTTCTAAATCTGATTTGGAGAATATTTGGAAAAATTACCGTTCTTTTGCGACTCGTCTTAAGGAAATTGAAGAGGGCGTCTCTTTGTTTAAACGTCAATCAAAAACAACCCATGAACTTTATCAACAAAGAGTGATTAGAATTGATGAAGCGAGTGGTGTAATTGCCGAAGAAGCGCCAATTATTAAAATTGTTTCTACTATTTTGGAAGAAGCGGTTGCGGCCGATGCTTCAGACATTCACATTGAACCAATGAGAAATCGATTGAGGGTAAGATTTCGTTTAGATGGCGATTTAAAAGAAATTTTATCCTTACCTTTAGATTTACAGCCAGCGATTATCGCGCGTATTAAAATTCTTTCTGATTTAAAAATTGATGAAACACGTATTCCTCAAGATGGCCGATTTAGAACTCTGCTTGATAATAAAGAAATTGACTTCCGTGTTTCAACCTTTCCAACGGCTTTGGGAGAGAAAGTGGCGATTCGTGTTTTAAATCCTTATATTGGATTAAAGACAATAGAAGGATTAGGCGTAAAAGATTATCATCAAAAATTAATTCTTGAAGCCATAGAAAAACCATTTGGAATGATTTTAGTAACTGGTCCAACCGGTTCTGGTAAAACAACAACGTTATATGCTTTGCTTCAAAAATTAAATCAAGAGGATGTTAATATTGTTAGTTTAGAAGATCCGGTTGAGTACTTTATCGAGGGTTTGAATCAGTCGCAAGTTAAACCGGAAATTGGTTATACTTTTGCTTCTGGTTTAAGACAAATTGTTCGTCAAGACCCGGATATTATTATGGTTGGCGAGATTCGCGATAATGAAACAGCTGAATTAGCAGTGCATGCTGCTTTAACCGGTCATTTAGTTTTATCCACTTTGCATACCAACAATGCGATCGGCGTTATTCCGCGTTTAATTGATATGAAAATAGAACCATATCTTCTGCCAGCTTCTTTAATTTTAATGATGGCTCAGAGATTAGTTGGTCGATTATGTGAAAATTGTAGAAAAAAAGTTGAAGCAACCGGTAGCTTAAAAGAGGAGATTGAAAAAACAATTGCTTCTTTGCCAAAAGAATTAAGAGAGAAATATCAAAAAGATAAATATGAAGTTTATGTGCCTCAGGGATGTGAAAAGTGTAATTTTAAAGGAGTAAAAGGCCGAATACCAATTTTCGAAGTTTTAAAGATGACGCCATCTTTAGAACAAATTATTCTTAAAGATCCATCAGAAGTTAATTTAAAATCTGAAGCTGAAAAACAGGGTATGATAATTTTAAGACATGACGGCGTTATTAAAGCTTTAGAGGGATTAGTTTCAATGGATGAAGTTTTAAAAGAAACTATTAAAATAGAAGAAAAAAAGTTATAATATAAATATATGGATCCATTTTATAAAGATAGATTAGAGCAACTTTTAACTTTAACCGCAGAAGAGAATGCGTCAGATTTGCATTTTTCTGTTGGTCGCAAACCAACCTTAAGAATTGATGGTCGATTGGTGCCAATTGTTAAAGAAGAGATATTTACTAAGGAAATTGTTGCTGGTTTAATTGATGTATTATTGCCTTCAGAGCGCAAGGAAGAATTTTTAAAAAATCGGGAAGTAGATTTTTCTTATACCTTATCTGATAAAGCTCGTTTTCGTGTGAATGTATATTTTCAAAGAGGAAATATGGCGGCTTCTTTGCGTTTTATTCCTTATAAAATTCGTACAATTGAGGAATTAAATTTACCGCCAGTGCTCCATGATTTTACCAAATATACTCAAGGTTTTATTTTAGTTGTTGGTCCGGCTGGTCATGGCAAATCAACAACTTTAGCCGCTTTAATTGATGAAATAAATCATAAAAGAACCGCTCATATTATAACAATCGAAGATCCAATTGAATATGTTTTTATTCAAGATCGTTCAATTATTGATCAAAGGGAAGTTTATTCTGATACTTTGAGTTTTCATCGCGGTTTGCGTTCGGTTTTAAGACAAGATCCTGATGTTATTATGGTTGGTGAGATGCGCGATCCGGAAACAATTCAAACAGCTATTACCGCTGCCGAAACAGGACATTTAGTATTTTCAACCTTACACACTAATTCAGCTTCGCAAACCATTGACCGAATTATTGATAGTTTCCCCGCTTCCCAACAGGCACAAATTAGAACACAATTAGCTTCAACCTTAGTGGGCATAGTTTCTCAGAGATTAGTGCCGCGTTTAAACGGTGGTCGCGTACCTGCTTGTGAAGTAATGATTACTAATTCAGCTATTCGTAATTTGATTCGCGATGATAAAGTTTATCAAATTGAGTTAGTAATTGAAACAAGTATTCAAGAAAAAATGATTTCCTTGAATCGTTCGTTAGCTAATTTGGTTAAACAAAGCGAGATTTCATTAGAGACAGCGCAATCATACTCTTTAAATCCAGCTGAATTATCAAATCTTTTGGCTCGCTAATTTAATTTAAATTTATGGCTAAATTTCGATATACAGGTAGAAATGAATTAGGAGAAATTCAAAGCGGCGTAGTCGAAGCCGGAAGCCGTGATTTAGCTATTAAAGTGTTACAGGAGAACAAAATTTATGTTCTTTCTTTAGAGTCTTTAGAGAGAAAGGGTTTTTTGGATAATATTTTAGGATCATTTCAAAAAGTAAAGGCCAAAGATTTAATGCTTTTTACCCGACAATTAAGCACGTTGCTTTCTGCAAAGGTGCAATTGATTGATGCTTTAAAAACTTTATACAATCAAATTACTGATCCAGCGTTAAAAGATGCTATTTTTGATGTTTTTACTGATGTTGAAGGGGGTTTATATCTTTCTCAAGCTTTAGCCAAACATCCGAAAATATTTTCTGATTTTTATTTAAATATGATCAAATCAGCTGAGCTTTCGGGCCGTTTGGAAGATACTTTGAATTATTTAGCCAATTATTTAGAAAGAGAAAACAAATTAACTAATCAATTTCGCAATGCTATGATTTATCCTGCTTTTATTCTTGTTGTTTTCTTTGTGGTATTGATTATTATTGTTGTTGCTGTGATTCCTCAATTACGAGACATATTTATGCAAGCAAATGTTAAATTGCCATTACTTACTCGATTGTTGATAAATATTGGTGATTTTCTTTTAAATTGGGGAATTGGAGTGGTTGTATTTTTGATAATTGCTGTAATTTTTGTTATTCGTTATTTTAGAACTCAAGAAGGAAAAAATTTCTGGCAGCAAATATCACTTTCTCTTCCTATTTTAGGAGGTATTACAAAAAAAATAGCGATTTCTCGTTTTGCTTCTTCTACTAGCGCTTTAATCAAGGCGGGTTTGCCTATTGCTAATTCTTTAGAAATTGCTGGAAAAATTACTACTAATTTTATTTATGAACAGATTTTAGCTAATACAGCGGAGGCGGTAAGAAGTGGCTCAACTATTTCAGGTTATTTATCACAATACCCGCAATACTTTCCGCCAATGGTTATTCAAATGATTTCAGTAGGAGAATTTTCGGGTCGAATTGAAGAATTATTAACTCGGATCGCTGATTTTTATAGTAATGAAGTAGATGGAGTAGTAAATAATATTGCAGAAATTATCCAGCCGATATTGATAGTAATTTTAGCTGTTTTTATTGGTATTTTTATTGCCGCTGTGTTATTACCGATTTATAATTTGGCTCAGGTATTTTAATTCTAATAAAAATCGTCTATAATTTAATAAAACCCCGCACCTTTTAGGATAGTTAATAATTGAAGATGAAGAAATAGAAAATTGAAAATATATTGAATGAGATATAAAATATAATAACAATAATGTGATTTTTTAAAAATATGCTCCTCAAAATAATGTTAAAAAATATAAAAAATAAATTAAGTATTTTTATAATTTAAAAATATCAATATAATCCCTAATCCTAAAAAGGCGTGGGAAAAGGTCGATTATAAAAAAGTCGAATAATAATAAAAAAATGCGTAATAAAAACAAAGGTTTTACTTTAATTGAAATGTTAGTTGTTATTGCGGTTATCGGTCTTTTAGCTGCTTTAATTTTAGTTGGTTTATCAAGTTTTAGAACTCGCGGCCGAGACACAAGGAGAATTGCTGATACCAAAGAAGTCCAAAACGGTCTAGAGCTTTATTATATGAAAAATGGAAGTTATCCTACTGTCAGTGGAGGAAGTGCGGCAGCTCGTTGGAATGAGTTAAAGACTGCTTTAACAGGAGCAGGACTCGGCATAAATGATATTCCCCAAGATCCTACTTCTCCGACAAGATCCTATGATTATGGTTCTGATGGTCAACATTATGTTATAGGAGTAACTATCGAAGATCCAAGTTCTAATTCTTCTTTATTAGGAAGCGATATAGATGGAACACAATATAGTAGTGTTAATTGTGATGATCCGGTTTATTGTGTAGGAATATAAAATATCCATTAACCAATTTTGTATCTCTATGTCTCAAGGACTATTGATTGTTTTTGTTTCATTAATCGGGTTGGGAATGGGAAGTTTTATTAATGTGATAACAACTCGTTTCCAACCCGATAAAAATATTAGTTTTAAAAAATTAGTTAGCGGTCGTTCCCGCTGTCCTTTTTGTTTGCATCAAATTAAATGGTATGATTTAATTCCTATTTTTAGTTTTGTTTTTTTGAAGGGCAAATGTCGTTATTGTGGTAAAAAAATTTCTTGGCAATATCCTATTGTTGAAATTTTAACAGCGATTATTTTTGTTTTAACATTTTTAAAATTTTGGAATTTAACACCTGTTAGATTAGCCTTAGCTCAACATATTTATAGTTGGCCAATTATTTTTTTCATAATTTTTCTTTTTTATATTTTACTTCTTTTAGTTTTATCAATCATTGATTTAAAATATTATATTTTTCCAGATTTATATATTATTGTTGGTGATGTTGTGGCTATTTTAGTAAATATTTATTTTTATTTTCTTTATCTCAATTCTCAAAGCCATTTTTTTAATTGTGGAGTTAATTTTTTAGGTTCTTATATTGATTATTTCAATTGTCAATTTAATCCTTTAATTTCTGCGCTTTTAGGAATTGTTGTGGCTAGCGGATTTTTATTTTTAATTTATATTTTAAGCCGCGGAAAGGGGATAGGTTTTGGTGATGTAAAATTAGGTGTTTTTATTGGTCTAATTTTGGGTTTTACTAATAGTATTATGGCTATAGCTCTTGCCTTTATTTTTGGTTCAATTGTTGGTATAATAATGTTAGCTTTTAAAAAACGCACCTTGAAATCAATGGTGCCATTTGGTCCATTTTTGGCCTTAGGCGTTTTAGTTACCATTCTTTTTGGATCAAATATTGTGGATATTTATTTGTCGCTTTTTAATTTGTTTTAATTAGTATGACGAAAGATATAACTATTTCTAATACTTTATATTGGGGTGCGATTTCTTTTATGTCGGTTATTTTTATTGCCACCATTGTTTTGAATGCTTATTTTTTTGTTTTAGATAATCAATTAACGCAGCAGGTTAATCTTTTAAAAGTTGAAAATGACAAGGCGCGATTAGTTTTAGAATATACAGACGGAAATAAAAGAGTTTTTGAAGGAGACGTGCCAGTAAGTCGATTGTCCTTGTATGATGTTTTAATTTTATCATCAGAGGCTGGCAATTTTGATATTCAATTTAAAAAAACTGATGATGGAAAAATTCAGCTTTTAGGTATTGATAAATTTGAAAATAATGATGGTCATTATTGGGAAGCAAAAATTCCGAAATGGAATTGGCAAAAATCTTTAAATACACCAGAAACAGATCTCCAAAAAATTTTAATTAGTGGGGGGACTACAATATTTTTAGTTTATAAATAATTATTAACGTGGAAATTATTAATGGAAAAAATTTAGCTCAAGAAATACTTATTGAGTTAAAAAGTTTTTTTGAACGAAGAAAAATTGCCCTTGCGGTTATTTCTGTTGGCGAGCCAAAAATTCACGAAGCTTTTATTAAACAAAAACAAAAAGCCGCTGCTTTTTTAGGCATTGAATTTTTTCATTTTCATTTTGATGAAAAAATTTCCAATAAAATTTTAAGAGAAAAAATTAACGAAATTACAAAAAGAAATTTTATTAAAGGTTTAGTTTTGCAATTACCATTGTCTAAAAAATTTAATAGCGAGGCCTTAGCCAATGTTATTCCGATTGAAAAAGATGTTGATATTTTAAATGAAAGGCATTTTGGCCAATTTTGTTTAAAAAGAAGCAGAATTTTGCCGCCAGCGGTTGAAGTTTTAAAATTTATTTTAGAAAAATATAAGATTGATTATCAAGAGAAAATTTTTGGGGTTGTTGGCGCTGGCAGATTAATAGGCCTTCCTATTATTAATTGGTTAAGTCAAGAAAAATTAACTTTTTTTGTGGTGGATATTAATACTAAAAATCCCCAAAAAATCATTAAAAACTGCGATATTGTTATTAGCGGCGTTGGCAAAACTAAATTAATCAATAAAAAATGGATTAAAAAAGGCGCTATTGTTATTGATTTTGGTTTTGAAAGAAATGAAGCTGGTGTTAGCGGGGATATTGATTTTGATTCAGTGAAAAAAAGAGCAAAATTAATTACTCCAACACCCGGTGGCACTGGCCCGCTTTTGGTAGCAATGATTTATAAAAATTTGAAAAATTTAATAGCTAACAAAAATAAATTATAGCTAATTGTCTAAAGATTTAATAACATCGCAAGTAGTTAATTCATCGTATCACTTACGGAGCAATCTTTAGTAATATTTCAGCAACTTGTTTTTTTGAGGGCTTAGTATTAAAATAAATGACAATGCTTTCTTTGAAGCGTTTATTTCAAAAATTGATTAATTTTGAGTCAAAAACAATTAGCGGTGGAGCATTTATTATCGCGTTTTTTTATTTATTAAATGGCGGTTTAGCGCTTTTGAGAAATGGGCTTTTGGCTTCTTATTTTGGCGCGAGCCGGATGCTAGATATTTATTGGGCCTCTTTTCGAATTCCAGATTTGATTTATGTGATTTTTATTAGCGGCGCCTTGTCAGCTGGTTTTATTCCTCTTTTTGCGGAAAAATTAAATCATTCTAAGGAAGAAGCCATCAAAATGGCTAATAATATTTTAAGCACCATTATTGTTTTGCTTTTTATAGTTGCTATTTTAGTTTTAATTTTTGCGCCGATTATTGCTCCTTTAATTGTACCGGGCTTTGATAAAGATTCGCAAAATCAAGTAGTTAAATTTTTGAGGATAATGATGTTTCAACCGATTATTCTGGGCGTTTCTGCGATTTTAAGTGGCGTTCTTCAAACATTCCGACGCTTTTTTATCACTTCACTTTCTCCGATTTTTTATAATTTAGGAATTATTTTAGGAATCATTTTTTTGACAAAAATTTTTGGTCCTATTGGTTTGGCCTTGAGCGTTCTTTTAGGCGCCTTTCTTCATTTAGCCATTCTTTTGCCTTCATTAAAAAATATTGATTTTAAAATAAAATTTTTGCCATCTTTTAAATCGGAAAATATCAAACAATTATTTAGCATTGCTGGGCCGCGCACTTTGAGCTTAATTTCCACTCAAATAAATTTTTTGGTTATCACCATTATCGCTTCTAATTTAGAAAAGGGGAAGTTAGCAATTTTTAATTTTGCCAATGATTTGCAATCATTGCCGCAAAATATTTTTGCTATTTCTTTTGCGATTTCTGCTTTTCCGATTTTATCAAGTTTAGTTTTGGATAATCAGCGTTTTACCGAAACGGTGATTAAAACTTTAAAAAATATTCTTTTGTTTTTAATTCCAATCGCCGCTTTTTATTTCGTTTTTCAAAAACAGATTGTGCTTTTGACTTTGCGTTACGGTCATTTTGATTTAAAGGCCGTCAATGAAACAGCTTTAATTTTGGGTATTCTTTCTTTTGGAATGATTGCCAGCGGCCTTTTGCCTTTATTAATTCGCGTCTTTTTTGCTAAAAAGGATGCAACAAGGCCTTTTATTGCCGGTATCACTGCTAATGTTTTTAATATTTTACTTAGTTTAATTTTGGTTTCTCGATACGGCATTAAAGGCATTGCTTTTGCTTTTGTTATTAGCAATTATTTGAATTTGTTCTTGCTTATTTTTATGCTTTATCTGAAAAATATTATTGAAAAAGCAAAAAATCTTTGGTTATCTTTTGGTAATTTGGTAATCAAAATTTTATTGATTAGTTTTCTGGCAGCAATATTATCAGGATTATATTTAAAATTTTTGGCTGTTAATTCAAGGGGTTTTTCTGTGAATTTATTTCAAATCATTATTGGTGGAATTATTTTTGCTTTGGTTTATTTTGTTTTTGGTTATTTTCTAATGAAAGAAGAATTTTTAAATTTCTGGCGCAGCAACCCCTTATTAAAACGTTTTAATCATTTCCAAAATGAGAAACATTCGTAATTTTGCTATTATTGCTCATATTGATCATGGCAAATCCACTTTAGCGGATCGTTTTTTAGAATTAACCGACACTATTGATAAAAGAAAAATGAAAGAGCAATTTTTAGATCAAATGGATTTAGAAAGAGAAAGGGGAATTACAATTAAAATGCAGCCGGTAAAAATGCGCTATCGTTTTAATGGCAACGAATACATTTTAAATTTAATTGATACTCCAGGACATGTTGATTTTAATTATGAAGTTTCAAGGAGTTTGGCAGCGGTTGAAGGAGCGATTTTATTGGTTGATGCAACTCAAGGCATTCAAGCTCAAACAATTGGTAACTTTCAATTAGCCAAAAAACAAAATTTAGTAATTATTCCAGCAATTAATAAAATAGATTTGCCCAACGCGCAGATTAAAGAAGTAGAAAAAGAAATAATGAGTTTATGCGGAGTTCAATCTGAAGAAATTTATAAAGTTTCAGCCAAAACAGGCGAGGGAGTAGAAAAATTACTTAAAGTGATTATCGAAAAAATTCCTCCTCCTCAAAGCGAGGAAAATAAGCCTTTAAGAGCATTAGTTTTTGATTCTTTATACGATGAACATAAAGGAGTGATTTCTTATGTGAGGATTGTTGATGGTAGTGTGAACGAAGGGAATTATGGATTTTTGATGGCTTCCCACACTGTTTTTAAAATTAGCGAGGTTGGCATTTTTAAACCGTGGTTAGAGAAAATTAATGAATTAAAAGCGGGTGATATAGGATATATTGTGACTGGATTAAAAGAGCCCATTAAAGTCAGAGTGGGTGATACGATAACAATTATTCCGACTTCAAAAATTAAAAGTAAAAACTTTGATTTTATTTTTGAGCAGATTAAACCATTACCAGGGTATAAAGAGCCAGAACCAATGGTTTTTGCCAGTGTTTACCCAAATTCTAGTGATGATATTAATTTATTAAAGAATGCTATTTTAAAATTGAGATTGAATGATCCCAGTTTAGTTTATAAAACAGAATTTTTTTCAATTTTAGGACAAGGTTTTTGTTTGGGATTTTTGGGATTATTACATTTGGAAATTATTAAAGAAAGATTAGAAAGAGAGTATAAGGTAGATGTGATTTTTACTACTCCATCAGTTAATTACAAAGTTATTTTTAAAGACAAAACTGAAAAAGATGTTTACCGCGCTTCGGATATGCCAGATTGTGATAAGATTTTAAAGATTTTAGAACCCTGGGTGAGATTAGAAATTGTGACGCCGCCAAAATTTTTAGGCGCGGTGATGCAATTAAAAGATCGGCATCGTTTGAATTATTTAACAACTAAATATTTGGGTAATTTGATGATTTTAATTTTTGAGGCGCCATTAAGCGAAATTGTTGTTAATTTTTATGATAAACTCAAAAGTGCTACTGAGGGATATGCTTCGATGAATTATGAATTTTTAGAATATCGCGAAGGAGATCTGGTAAAATTAGAAATTCTTTTAGCTGGTGAAAAAGAAGATAGTTTAGCAAAAATTATTCATCGAAGTTTTGCTCAAGAAGAAGGGAGGCGAATGGTTGAAAAATTAAAAAGTGTTTTGCCAAGGCAGAATTTTACTGTTGCTATTCAAGCAATGATTGAAAATCAAATTATTGCCCGAGAAAATTTGTCAGCCTTAAAGAAGGATGTTACTGGTTATTTATATGGTGGCGATCGCACGCGCAAAATGAAATTGTGGAAAAAGCAAAAAGAAGGCAAAAAACGGTTAAAAGAAAGAGGGCGAGTTGATCTTTCTACAAAAACCTATTTAGATCTTTTAAAAATGGATTAACTTGAGATTTTTATTTAGTTTAAGTACAATATAAATAATGCCTAAAATTTTATATTCTAAAACGTTTCTTATAATTCTTTTTATTTCAGCTTGTTTAACGGTAATTTATTTTTATCAACAACTAATTAATGAGCGCAATTTAAAAAAGGAATACGATGATTTAATGTTAAAAATAGAACAATTAAAAAAAGAGAATGTGGCTATTCAAGATGAAGTTGAAAGATTAAAAAACGAAGAAGAATTAGAAAGATTAGCGCGGGAATTGTATGTTTTAAAAAAGCCCGGAGAAAAAACAATGGTGATACCTCAGGAAATTATGCAGCAGTTAAAAGAAGAAAAAACAACACCAACTTCAACACCATCATTTCTTCAAAAAATTTTTTCTCCGCTTCGAGATTTTTTTAAAGATCTTTTTTGACGCGGGTGTAGTGTAGCGGCAACACGTCTCCTTCCCAAGGAGAAGATCGCCGGTTCAAATCCGGTCACCCGCTCTAGAGCCAGCGTGGCCCATTGGTTGCGTCTGCCCGCCGCCATATGCCGCCTTAGCTCAGTGGCAGAGCAACTGTTTCGTAAACAGTAGGTCCTCGGTTCGAATCCGAGAGGCGGCTCTAAAGAAAAAATTCAATGAACGATTTAAAAGAAAAAATCAATAATTTAAAAACAAAAATTTTAAACATCAAAGAAAAAATTGATTTTGATTCAAAGACGAAAAAGATTTTATTACTTGAAAAAGAAACATCGCGTCCTGATTTTTGGGGTGTACCAGAAAATGCTAATAAAATTCTTAAAGAATTAAAACAACTTAAACAAGAAGTTGAATTTTGGCAAAAAAAAGAAGAAGAAATTCGAAATCTGGAAGAAATTTTTAATTTATTAGAAAAAGATAAAAATAGCGAATTAATTGATGATTTAGAAAAAAAATTAACAGAGTTAGAAAGCAAGGTAACGGAAAAAGAATTAGTTACTTTTCTTTCCGGTCCTTATGATAAAAATGAAGCGATTATGATTTTGACGGCTGGACAAGGAGGGAGAGACGCAGAGGATTTTTGTCGAATGCTGTTTAAAATGTATATAGCTTATTTTCAGAAGCAAAACTGGGATTATCAAATTTTGCATCAACATTTTTCAGAAGAAGCAGGCGGTTCAAAAGAAGCTGGCGGAGAGATTGGTTTTAAAAATGCGTCTCTTGAAATTAATGCGCCCTATGCCTATGGTTTTTTAAAAAATGAAAGTGGAGTTCATCGCTTAGTAAGAATTTCGCCTTTTGATGCCAAAAAATTAAGACATACATCTTTTGTTTTAGTTGATGTTCTACCGCAAATCGAAGATATTGATTTAAAAAATATTGTGTTAGATGAAGCAGATTTAAAAGTTGAATTCTTTCGCTCTTCTGGACCGGGTGGTCAAAATGTTAATAAAAGAGAGACAGCGGTGCGAATTATTCATTTACCAACTGGTTTAAGCGCCACTTGTCAAACAGAAAGATTTCAAGCCCAAAATCGCGAAAAAGCTCTGCATCTTATAAAAATTAAACTTTTCAATTTATTAAAACAGCAAAAAAAAGAAGAAATTCAAGTTTTGCGAAAAAGAGTTGAACCATCTTGGGGTAATCAAATTCGTAATTATGTTCTTCATCCCTATAAATTAGTTAAAGATTTGCGTACTAATATTGAAACAAATCAAGTGGATGAAGTTTTAGCTGGTAAAATCGATGATTTTATTAAAGCCGAAATGATTCTATAATTTTCTATTTGCAAATATTATTTAGTGATGTTAAAATATTAACAATATGAATGAAGAACTAGTCTACTTTCAAAATGTATCAAAAATTTATAATAGCCATGCTGTAGCTTTAGATAATATAAATTTAAAAATAATAAAAGGTGAATTTGTTGCTATTGTTGGTAAATCGGGAGCAGGAAAATCCACTCTTTTAAAACTGCTAATTGGAGAGGAAAAACCAACAAAGGGTCGAATTTTTTTTGAAAAGCAGGATATAGCAAAATTAAAATATAGTGAATTACCAAAAATTCGTAGAAAAATCGGAATGATTTTTCAAGATTTTAAACTTTTACCTGATAAAAGTGCTTTTGAAAATGTTTCTTTTGCTTTGGAGGTTGCCGGTTTTGCGCCGCAAGAAATTAAAAAAACCGTGCCCCAAATGCTTGAGCTTGTTGGTTTAAAAGATAAAATTTTTAATTTTCCTCACGAATTGTCAGGTGGTGAGAAACAACGAGTAGCAATTGCAAGGGCAATGATTAATAAACCCGATTTATTAATTGCGGATGAACCAACAGGTAATTTAGATCCATTAAATACTACTGAAATTACCAAACTTCTTTTAAAAATTAATGAGTTGGGTACTACTGTGATGCTGGCGACTCATAATAAAAATATTGTTGATATGTTGAATACGCGTGTGGTATCATTAGATAATGGGCGAATTATTAGAGATGAAGAAGAGGGTCAATTTATTATTTAAAAATTATGTTTATATTTTTAGTAAGAATTATTAAATATGGATTTCAAAGTTTTATTCGCAATGGGCTTTTATCTAGCGCTACGATTGCGGTAATGACTTTAACCCTTTTGCTTTGCGCTGGATTAATTATTTTTGGAAGCGCGGGAAAAACTGTTTTATCAAACCTACAAAGCAAAATAGATATTAGTGTTTATTTCAAAAACAATGTTAGCGAAAACCAAATTCTAGCTATTAAAAAGAATTTAGAAAAACTAGATGAAGTGGATTCGATAGATTATATTTCTCAAGATGATGCTTTGGCAATTTTTAAAGAACGCCATAATGATGATAAAATTATTTTACAATCACTTGAGGAACTAGGATATAATCCCTTGAATGCTTCTTTAAATATTAAAGCTAAAAATCCAAAAAGTTATGAAGGTATTGCCAATTATTTAGAAAAAGAAGTTTCACCAGAATTTATTGATAAAATTAATTATAGTCAGAATCATTTAATTATTGAACGATTAACAAAAATTATTGATACTGTAAGAAACGCTGGTTTGATTCTGGCGCTGGTATTATCTCTAATTGCTTTTTTGGTGACTTTTAATACGATTCGCCTAGCAATCTATTCAAATCGCGAATCAATTGGTATTATGCGTTTAGTTGGCGCTAATAGTTCGTTGATTCGCGGTCCTTATATTGTTCAGGGTTTTATTATTAGTTTGGCTTCAACGATTTTAAGTATGATTGTTTTAGTTCCGATTGTTTATGGAGTAGCGCGTTATGTAAATAATTTTATGCCTGAATTTAATATCGTTCATTTTTATTGGAGTAATTTCTTTTATTTATTTAGTATTCAATTTTTAGTTGGTTTAGTTTTGGGAATTATTTCTAGTATTATTGCTATTAGGAAATACTTGCGTGTTTAGTTGATATTGCCAAAATAATAAAAGATAATTAAAATAAAAACGAGCTATTAAATATTTTTCCAGCTCGTTTTTCCTTAATTTATTGCGGGGTCGTCTAATGGTAGGACGTCGCGCTCTGGACGCGATAATCTTGGTTCGAATCCAAGCCCCGCAGCTGTGCATTTTACGTGATGCATGGCTGTCTGTATTAAACCCTACTCAAATTTTTTAACCCATTATATTTAACAACATTAAAAATTAATCTATCTTAAAAATAGGGTTGGATTGTAGGTATTTCTTTTTGGAATCGTTCAAATTTTTTTATTATTTTCCTATATTTTAGTTGCAATAGACAAAGATGAGAAAGAAAAAATTTCTGATAAGCAAAAATAAAACATAACTTATTCACCACCCTTGTGGGTGGTTTTTTTATTTTTTGTGATATAATATTTACTATGTTTTGGACTTATTTAATCATTTTTGTTTTAACGGTTTTTTTAGGGGAGGAGTTAATGCTTTTTATTGGCGCCTTGATCCATATCGGATTTTTGCCTTTCTGGCAAACATTTTTTCTAGTGCTTTTAGCTGTTTATTTTGGTGATTTTCTTTTCTTTTATTTAGGTTATCATTATGGTAAATCGCTTCTTGAAAAATTAATTCAGAAAAAAATAATTAAAAGAAATAAAGTAGAAAAGATTGAAGGGATTTTTGAACGAGGCGGCACGTGGATTTTGTTTGTTTCTAAATTTGCTTATGGATTAAATCATTTAACCCAGCTTGTTGGCGGAGTGATGAAATTTAACCCAAAAAGATATGCCTATAACCAGTTATACACTTCGTTTTTATGGGTTTGTTTTTATTTATTTATTGGCTATACTTTTTCGGCAGTTTTATCAGAAATTTTCTTTGATTTAAAAACACTAAGTATTGCCTTGCTTATAATTTTTACGGCTATTTTTGGTTTGGGGTGGTTGGTTGATTGGCTGATTAATAAGGTTTTTCCGCGAGCAAACTAATTGCTTATTTGAAAATTTAATTTTATACTATATTTAGTCGGTTAACTTGAAAATATATGAAGGATTATCTTCAAAAAATTACCACCAATGGCAAGGCGATTTATTTAGCTTATGATCATGGTTTTGAACATGGACCAGCGGATTTGCCTAGCAAATCAATTGATCCGCAATATATTTTGGATATTGCTGTTAAGGGAAAATATAATGCCATAATTTTTCAAAAGGGTTTAGCGGAGAAATATTACAGTGGCACTATTTATGAAAAAAAAGTTCCTTTAATTATCAAACTTAATGGTAAATCCAATATTTGGAAAGGGGGCGATGTTTATTCTTATCAAAATTGTTCGGTAAAATACGCAAAAAAATTAGGAGCCAGTGCGGTTGGTTACACTATTTATTTAGGATCAGAGCATGATGGAAAAATGTTTGCTGATTTTGGAAGAATTGTTGAAGAAGCGCATGAGTTGAATATGGCGGCTATTGCTTGGATTTATCCACGGGGCGAATTTGTTAAAGATGAAACATCAAAAGAAATTACAGCATATGCTGCGCGCATCGGATTAGAATTAGGAGCAGATATGGTAAAAATTAAATATTCCGGTTCTCAAGAAAATTTTGCCGAGGCGATTAAGGCCGCTGGAAAGATAAAAGTAGTTTTATCCGGCGGTCCAAAAGTTGAAGAAGATGAATTTTTGGAAATTTTAAGAAATATTATGTTAGCTGGCGCCAGCGGAGTGGCTGTTGGGCGCAATGTTTGGCAATCAGAAAAGCCAATGGAAATAACCGAAAAAATTAAAAAGATAGTTTTTGGTTAATAATTTTAAATAATCACCTAAAGATTCTCCAAAACTTAAAAATATTATTTATTAAAATATTAGATAAATAAAAAGAAAATATATGATTCTTTTTCCTCAACACAAAAATCACCCCTCTTTTACTCTTATTGAACTCCTTATTGTTGTAGCTATTTTAGCTGTTTTAATGTCAGTGATTGTTTTAGCCATTAATCCAGCTGAAATCCTTAAACGAACCAGAGACACTCGAAGAATCACTGACTTAAAATCCTTAAATAATGCCATTCAATATTTCCAAACCTCATTTCCCGATGCCTCTTTAGGCTCTTTAAACACTGTTTATGTCTCTATTCCTGATAGTTCTGCCA
>Ga0078972_1002656_pt1 | contig 57807 bp, 39 predicted proteins | sample YelNatPaOPGAMG01_FD_67568 | JGI IMG/M metagenome (GOLD analysis project Ga0078972, IMG submission 67568) | Hot spring thermophilic microbial communities from Obsidian Pool, Yellowstone National Park, USA - OP-RAMG-01 (SPADES assembly) (version 2) | ecosystem: Environmental > Aquatic > Thermal...
AACGAATACTAAAAAATACCGAAAAACCTGTTGCATAAATAATTCATCATGTGTGAAAAAAAATCTACACTTTTTTAAACCCTTGACCCATTTTCCTTCCTTCCCCGCCATCCCCTTTTCCCTACCCCTCTCCGCTTATCTCTGCTTTTAATTATCCAGTGCAACCCAAATAACCTGGGAAAGGTCGAAATGAGGTGTGTTAAAGTTATTACTTGAAAGTTATCACAAAAAAATAATTAGGTTGAATTAACTAATTATTTAGGTTATACTATATAAATTAAAGAGTAATATGAAAATATTTCTAATAAAATTTCTAAATATCCAGATTTTATTTTTTATTTTTATTTTTCTTTGTCATTGTAAGAAAGAATTTGATTTTTCCTGCCCTGATTTTACTTTTACTTTCTTCGACACACAAGACATATTTTATTTTGATGAATTCGACACACAAGACACAATTTATTTTGATGAAAATGAATACCATGATATTACTGGCACACTTTCTGGAGTTTTTTCAGTTTCTGCAGGTGGCTCTCACACCTGTGCACTTTTAAATTCTGGAACTGTAAAATGCTGGGGATGGAACAAATTTGGGCAGTTAGGTGATGGAACTAATATAACAAGAAACATACCGGTAGATGTATCAGGGTTGAATGGAGTTTCCTCAATTTCTGCAGGTCTTGAACATACCTGTGCAGTCTTAAACAATGGTAGCGTTAGGTGCTGGGGTAATAATGACTACGGACGGTTAGGCGACGGAACTAGAATAGAAAGAAATATACCAGTAAATGTATTAGCGTTGACTGAAATTTCGTCAATTTCAGCAGGTTTTTTACCACACCTGTGCACTTCTAAATACCGGTAGTGCAAAATGCTGGGGATTAAACGACTCAGGACAATTAGGCGACGGAACTAATACAACAAGAACTACGCCGGTAGATGTAGCAGGCTTATCCACAGGAGTTTCCGCAGTTGCGGCAGGTGGCACTCACACCTGTGCCCTCTTAGAAACTGGTGCTGTAAAATGCTGGGGACATAATCTATTCAAGCAGTTAGGGGACGGAACTAATATGGATAAAGTAACACCAGTGAATGTTTCAGGCTTATCTTCGGGAGTTTCTGCAATTTCTACAATGGCTTTTCACACCTGTGCACTTTTAAATGATGGAAGTGTTAAATGTTGGGGAAATAACCAATATGGCGAATTAGGTGTCGGATATATTAGAGATATAAGTATTCCATTAGAAGTAGCAGAATTAACCTCAGAGGTTTTTGCAATTTCATTAGGATACTATCATACTTGTGCACTCTTAAATACTGGTGGCGTTCAGTGCTGGGGATGGAATTATCATGGACAATTAGGTGACGGAACAAATACAGATAGTTGGGCACCAGTGGATGTCCGCCAATAATTGATAAACTAAAACTTCACCATGCTTTTGGAATTATCTTTTTGGCATAATAACGAGACACATTCAAGGTCTTATTTGTTTTTTTAAAATAATTTGAACAACAATTCCGCAATTCGCGTCGAATATCTACGCACATGTTTAAAAATAATAGATTACTGCTGTAGTTTACCCATGCGAAGGCAGGGGCAGGAATGACAGTTTACCCTCGTGAAGACGGAGATAGGGATGACACATTCACCTACCAAATTTTGAAGGGTGGCAAGCCTGTAAAAAGCCTTGATTTAAATTAACCTATGTGGTTTAAATTTAATTTCAAGATATGAAAAAAAATATACATCAGAAATGGGTATTTCCATCAGTCGAAAATGAAGCGGTTTTGAAACTCAGTAAAGAAGCAGGTATCAGTGAGTTTATCTCTAAAATTTTAATTGCAAGAGGTATAAAAGAAGCAGAAAATGCGAAAAAATTCCTTCAGGCACCTCTTTCTTCACTTCCCAGACCCCATATTATGAAAAATATGGAGGCTGGAGTTGATTTAGTTAAAGACAGTATTCTGAAAAAACGAAAAATTGCTGTTTACAGTGATTACGATGCAGATGGAATCTCATCAGCTGCAATTTTAACCGATTTCCTTAAAAAGATGGATTGTAATTTTGTTACAATCCTTGCCAACAGATTTGGTTACGGATATGGCATTGGAATTGAGGAGGCACGAAAAATCTCAGATGAAGGTGCAAAATGCGCTATAATTGCAGATTGTGGAACAAGCGACTTTGATGCAATATCATACCTCAAATCAAAAGGAATAAAAACCATTGTCATAGACCATCACCGTCCGCATTCACAGTTACCTCCCGCGGAAGCATTAATCAACCCTCTCCAGACAGGTTGCGATTTTCCCGCAAAAGAACTGACTGCCTCAGGAATTTGCTTTTACTTCATTGCCATGCTGGCAAGAAAACTCGAAACCCTTAAAAAAGTTCCGGATCCCCGTGATTACCTCGATTTTGCTGCCATAGGTACTGTTTGTGATATAGCACCCATGATAGGAGCTAATAGATGTATCGTAAGACATGGGGGGAAAAGAGTCCTTAGTTCAAAAAGACCGGCTTTTAAAAAAATGCTCACGAGCATGGGGATTACTTCAGGTAAACTCCCGGAAGAAATAATTGCCCGTCATATCTCTCCAAAGCTCAATGCGCCGGGCAGAATGACTGATGCATTACCGGCACTCGAATTTCTCCTGTCAAATAATGAGGATGAAGCTAACAGACTTTATTCAATAATTGCAGAATACGACGAAAAAAGAAAACAGGAAGCAAAGAGGGTGGAGGAAGAAGCGCGCTTTGAACTTACTAAAAAGGTGTTAAAAGATAGAGCCAGTATCATCCTTTATAAGAAGGGATGGCATCCGGGTGTTTTAGGAATAGTCGCCAACAAAATTCTCGAATATACCGGTCTCCCTTCTGGAATCATTGGAATAGAAAATGGAATTGGAAGAGGTTCATTGAGAGCACCAGATGGTATGGATATTTTCACGCCCCTTTCAAAGATTTCAGGTATATTCGAAAGAATGGGAGGTCATAGTTTTGCAGTTGGATTTACAATTAAATCGAAAAAAATACCGATTCTCGAAGAAATTTTTGAAAAGGTGTGTTCAAAAATACCACAAAACAAGGAGGAAATAAAAATTGATACTGACCTTGACCTCGAAGAGCTCGACTGGCATCACCTTGAAGAATGCGAAAGACTCGCCCCCTTTGGTTCACAAAATCCTCCCCCTGTAATAATTATTAAAGATATGAATGTCGTAGAGGCAAAAATTGCAAATCCTGTTCATTTAAAAGGCAAAGTGAAAAAAGGGGAAAAAAGCCTTTCGGTTATTGGGTTTAATTTAGCAGACCATATAGAAGATTTCAAAAACTCTACCAGCATTGTAGGCAATCTTAGAAGAAACTTTTTTGGTGGTGAATATTCCATAGAACTTCTACTAATTGATTTTAAGTGACCCTTTTTTGCACTCTGCATTTAACAACCGAAAGGAGAAGGTGGTGGCGGCAGGGACATGAAGCACCGTTGTTAATTACTGGTTTTTCCTGATTGAAACTGTAACCTTTGGCGGGTAAATTTTGATAATTGTAGTCTTTTCAGGCAATGGACCATGTTTGACCTCCGCCGAAATAGTTCCCCCTGCTGAAATTTCGCCATGAGAAACTTCAACAAAGAAATAAAGACTCTCCGGCGTGAGCCCCTTTAAAATCTCTTCAGGACCGCTAAGCAAAACAGAAACTGACTGGGGTCTGATGGCTAAATTTTTAACCATTTCATTTTTTTCAATTACGACAGGAATATTTTTAAACCATTTCGTAGTCATTTTATAATCTATCTCTATCCTTATAGTTACTGTTTCATCCTCGGTTGTAACATGCGATAATTTTGGTGAACTCAGACCAACTTTAATTTCATGTATACCAGGCATCAGAGATGCAAGATAAACTGGCTGTGTTTCCCATTTATCTACTTTTTTTATCGAACTTTCTGCTCCTTTTATTTTTATCTTTTCAGGTAAAATTTTTATTGCTGAAGCAAGAACCCTTCCCGGCGGAAGCCCATCTTCTATAGAAGGAATAACAGGAACAAATTTTTCAATCCTTCTTTCGAACTGCATTGGAACCGAGTCCGGATAAAATTTAAGAATTCGTACCCCTTTAGGTAGGGATTGAATTATTTTCTCATCAAATTTGTATATTCTACTGTTGAAATCAGAAATCGGAATAATGATAGGACCAATATCCTGACTTTTTAGTACTTTAAGAACTGAAATTGGTCCTTCAACCTTCATCGCAACCTGAGAAGGAAAATGTGATGTGAGAATATATTTATCTGTAGGAGGGTCCATTATTGTAATTACATCACATGATATGGTTCTTGTTCCTATTTTTTCAGTTTGAAACGAGTAGAAAAAAACGAGGGCACATATTCCCGCAACAACCTTATAAGAAAAATTTTCGAAAAAGAACTTCGTAATTACATCCTTAATATTCATAAGCTCTACCCATCACTTTGAATCGAAAAGATCAACAAAAACTTCAGGATCATCTAAAATCGCCTCTTTATCAGATTTTGTTTGTTCTTTTTTCTCTTCTATTGAAGATTGCCCGCCACCTGATTTTATTTTTAAAGTAATCCCTTCCTTCTGCTTTTTTTGACTCTCTTCAACATTTTGCTTCATGACACCTCCATCCTCCACGGACCGCAACACCACGCCATCCACCATCTCCTTATGGGCTTGCTTCATGACACTTTCACCGTCCTTTTTTCTTAACAAGGCATCACTCCCCAGTTCACTCCGACGCTCTTCAGAATGTTTTGGGGAGGTCTTTCTTGAAAAAAGACCCCAGAGATTCCAGTAACCATCTTCTTTCACAAAACCTCTGAAGCGTGCATCAAGAATCTTTCTCAACTCTGCTATACTTAAAGATTGAATGAGTTTCCCATGGAAACAAACAGAAATTGCCCCTCTTTCCTCTGAAACAACTATAGCTAATGCATCCGTTTCCTCTGTTATTCCTATCGCGGCACGGTGCCTTGTTCCAAGTTCTTTTGGAAGATCGCTCCTCGCTGTTAAATGCCTTATTATTGCTGCCGCCTTATAAATTCTGTAATTTCTTATCAAAACTGCACCGTCGTGCAACGGATTTTCGAAAGATGGTATAAATATGGAAAAAAGAGCCTCTCTTGTAAGGGCTGAATCAAGTTCTACTCCCTCCGTTACAAACATGTCCAGATCCGCTTTCCCTTCGAATATAATGAGTGCTCCTATTCTTTTACCCGCAAGTGCTCCAGCTGCCTGAACCACTTCATCTATCGCCTTTGCCTGAATAAAAGGTGATTTGCTTCTGAAAGTTCCCATTCTGGTGAGGGCTCTTCTGATGTCTTCCTGAAAAATAATCAGAGCAAAAATTACAAAAATAGATAGTTTCGAAAAAAATGCGTCGAGAAGATTACCAAGAGTTTCTAAACCCAATCTCGTAGAAAATGTATAGGCAAGATAAATACCTGCAAAGCCAATAACTATGGCAAGGGTTCTGGTTCCTCTTAGTGTTAAAAGAATCCTGTATATAATATAATAAACAAGCAGGATATCTATTATTTTTACGATTAAACTAACCGGGCTGAGTGAAACCCATGGTTCAAGTAAAAATTTCAGCGCTGATTCCAATTATTCTCCATTACCGATTACCAGTTATTCATAAAACTTTCATTATAACAATTATTTTAAACAATTTGTTTCACATTTTCAAAAATTTTTCATTAAATTGGACATTGCAAAAGCCACATCCATTACCTGCTTCATAATGAATACATCATGGACTCTAACAAAATTTGCACCCTTACTTATAGCAATTGCTACAGCAGCTGCAGTTCCTCCAATTCTTTCTTCTGCTGATGCGCCTGTTATTACTGCGATGAAAGACTTTCGAGAAGGACCAATCAGTATGGGTCTTTGCAACCGGCTTAGAAAATCCAGATGCCAAATAATTTCCAGATTCTGTTTTGCAGTTTTGGCAAATCCTATTCCAGGGTCTATAATTATCGAATTTTTAGGAACTCCATAAGAAATTGCTATCTTAATACTTCTTTCCAGCTCCTCAAGAATTTCTTTCTGAAGATTATCGTAATGCACATTTTCTTGCATTTTTTCAGGTGTTTCTCTTGAATGCATTATAACAAGAGGAACACCAAATTCTCGGGCAACCTGCGCAATTTCCGGGTCAAAACGAAGACCACTTATGTCATTTATCATACATGCACCTGAAGATATTGCTTCCCTGGCAACAATTGATTTTGTTGTATCTATCGAAATGGGAACATCCGTTTGTCGCGATAGTTTCTCTATTACAGGCACAACCCTCCGAATTTCCTCTTCAGGTGAAACAAATTTTGACCCGGGTCTTGTACTTTCTCCACCAACATCAATTATATCAGCACCTTCAGCCACCATTTTAAGACCTCTTTCTACAGCAAGATCCACTGAAAAATATTTTCCACCGTCATAAAAAGAATCGGGTGTTACATTCAAAATCCCGACTACATACGGTCTCTTAAAGTCAAAACTTCTTTTTCCTATTTGCATTGGCTCAAATACCATTACCCTTCCTCCATATGGATTCTAAGACTTATGTTCCACGATTCCCAGCGACCATCTACGCACAGAGCGTCGATGTTATCCGGGAAAAATCTAAGCTTAACGAATGCCCCACCAGCCCTGATAAATTCAGGCTTTCTCAGTTGCAGGTGAAAGAATATTTGGTGTTTCTCCTTCCCCTTGCTCTCTCTCTTTTGCCTTTGCTCTTTCCCTGTCAACTATCTCAACTTCAGGAGTGCCCTTCCATACCTTTTTTCTCAAAGGTTTTCCTTCAATAACCATGTCGATTTCTTCACCATCCAGTACCTCGTATTCAAGTAAAGCTTCTGCAAGATTCGTTAACGCTTCCCTGTTGTGTGAAATTATTTCCCTTGCCCTCTTATAACAATCCATTACTATCCTTTTCACTTCCCTATCAATTTCAATTGCTGTTTGTTCACTATAATCCTGATGCTGAGCTATTTCCCTTCCCAGGAAAATAGCCTCTTCTTTTTTCCCCCATGCCAGTGGTCCTATTACTTCACTCATTCCCCATTCGCACACCATTTTTCTTGCAATCTCTGTAGCAGTTTCTATGTCCTGACCTGCACCTGTGGTCTGCTGCTCAAGGAAGATTTCTTCTGCAACTCTCCCTCCGAGCAGGACAGTTATCTGATTCAGAGCAAAATCCTTTGATACATTATAACGGTCCTCTTTGGGAAGTTGCTGTGTTGCCCCAAGGGTTCTCCCCCTTGGAATTATTGTAACTTTATGAACAGGGTCGGTTCCCTGCAACTTCCTTGCAACGAGGGTATGACCCGCTTCATGAAAAGCTGTGGTACGCTTTTCTTTTTCACTGATTACCATGCCTTTCCGTTCGGAACCCATTAAAACTTTATCTTTAGCGTAATCAAAATCCTCCATTTCAACTTTATCCTTATCTTTTCTTGCTGCATAAAGAGCTGCCTCATTTACAAGGTTTTCAAGGTCCGCTCCAGAAAAGCCAGGGGTCCCTCTTGCAATTACTTCGAGGTCAACATCATCTCCGAGAGGAACATTTTGGGTGTGAACTTTCAAAATCCCAACCCTCCCCTTCAAATCAGGTCTCGGCACAACTACGCGTCTATCAAATCGTCCAGGACGAAGAATCGCCGGATCGAGGACATCCGGGCGGTTCGTTGCAGCAATTATTATCAAACCCTCGTTTGATTCAAAGCCATCCATCTCAACAAGAAGCTGATTCAATGTCTGTTCCCTTTCATCGTGGCCACCCCCAAGACCCGCTCCCCTGAGCCTCCCCACTGCATCTATTTCATCAATGAAAATGATGCAAGGTGCATTTTTCTTACCCTGCTCAAAAAGGTCTCTCACTCTCGAAGCCCCAACGCCAACAAACATTTCTACAAAATCACTCCCAGAAATTGAAAAAAACGGAACACCTGCTTCTCCTGCAATAGCCCTCGCAAGAAGTGTCTTACCTGTACCAGGCGGTCCCATCAACAAAACCCCTTTTGGAATCCGCCCGCCCAATCTTTGAAATTTTTTCGGATTTTTTAAAAAACCGATTATTTCATCAAGTTCATCAAGTACTTCGTCAATACCAGCAACATCCTTGAATGTAACTTTCTTCTGCCTTGTATCAACAAGCTTTGCCCTGCTTTTTCCAAAGCTTAATGCTTTTCCACTCCCTATCTGCAATTGTCGCATCATTATTATGAAAAAAACAACTATGATAATAATAGGAAGATAGGTGAATAAAAAATTCCCAAGAAAGCCACCCTCTTCTTTATTTGTGTAGGATATTTTAATACCTGATTTCTCAAGCTCTGTTCTTATCCCCTCATCGAAAGGTCCAAAAGTCTCTCTTCTTTCTACCTCCCCCTTTTCATTCACATAAGAATATGCATACTTCTGTGTTTTTAAATTAACAGAAATGTCACGAATTCTATTGGACTTGAGGTCAACATTTTTAAAGGTAAAATAATCAACTTCCTTTCTGGTTACAGAAGAAATGTATGAATTATAAACTACAAATCCTCCCAGAAGAATGAGTATCCATATAAGCAGGGTTTTATGAAATGGTTTCATTTGCCAGTTAATATAATCATAATTAAAAAATTGGACTATTTTATAAAAATATAAGTCAAAAAAATTTACATTACAATTACTTTTTACAAAATTCGTAAAGAATGGTATATATTAAAAGATTTAACGGAAATCATGAGGGGCGCAATTCATCTTACCAGTGCAATAAAAATTTTAAATCATAACAGGTCGTAACAGGTTAAAAATCAAATATCAAATGCAAAATGGATTACTGCTTTTGCAGGAACAGGGTTTTGCATTTACAATTATTTATGTTATTTTCATAGTAACCGATTATATATTGGTAATTTAAAAAGTTATCTGATGAAATTTAAAGCAATTTTTCTTATTCTTTTCTCTCCCTTATGGACTTCCTGTCTCAAAACCGAAGAACGCTTAAAAAAGACATCCCATGTTAACATGGATAGTTATGACGACCAATTAATTTCCAGCAATACACTGGAGGTAAAAGAGAAAGACAGAAATAAGTCTTCTCATGAACTTCTTTTTTCAACTAAGACCGAATTTAAACAATCAATTGCAGATTCTTTTAAGAAAGCAATAGGGTTAATAAATGAAAAGAGATATAAAGAAGCTATTTCCGTTCTGAATTCTTTTGATGCAAGAGCGTATGAGGTAGAAGATTACAGGTTATACTACATTGCAAAAGCCCATCTCATGAATTCAAATCCAGGCTCTGCAATTAAAATTATTGAAAAACTTGAAGAAGAAAAACAGAGCATCCTGAAAAATGATGCATTAATTTTAGCAGGTGATGCCTATTTTTCAACCGGACAGTATGATAAGGCTACCCAGTACTACGAAAAAGCTTTTCAGAGCGACGAAAAAACATCTCTCAGAAAAACTTCCCTTCTGCTTAAAATTGCACAATCTTACGAACTCTCTGAAAAAACCATCAAGGCAAGAGAAAAATACGCGAAAATTCTGAGAGAATTTCCAGATTCTATTGAAGCCCAGGAAGCGCTAAATGGCATGAGGAGGCTAGTTCCTCAATTTGTAATTCCTGAAGAATGGAAATGGGACAGGGTAGAAAAATTTGAAAAAAATCGTCTCTTTGAAGAAGCTCTCGCTGAACTTGAAACAATCCAGATACCGAAGCAAAAGGAAGAAAAAGAAAAATACCTCTTCAAAAAAGCTTTTTTAATTTTTAAAGCAAGAAAATCTATTTCAGAATCTCTTAAAATTTTAATGAAACTGATTTCTAACAGAAAGAGTAAACTTTCTTTAGATGCTATTTTGCTTTCTGCATCATGTTACAAAAAACTTGGAGATTATAAAAAAGCTCGCGTTTTACTTCAACTTTACCTTAAGCGTTATCCTGAAAGTAAAGACAAGGGAGATGTCCTTACCCGTCTTCTCGAACTCGATTTAACCGAAGGGAGATGGAACTTCATTGTAAAAAACTATTCGAAATTTGATAATGAAAAGACTTTTTTAGACGACAACCAGAAACACAAGGTCATGCGAGCTCTGGGTTTTTCTTCTTTCCTCATTGGAGATATATCAAAAGCATTGCAATATTTCGACAGGTTACGCAGAGGGGAGAACGACCAGATGGAGCAAGCGGGGTACAACTACTGGTATAGTATGACACTTCTAAAAAAAGGAAACAGGGTGAAACCTGCTGAAATTTTAAGAAGCATAATTCAAAACTACCCTTTAAGTTACTACGCAATGTTATCAATGTTTAAATTGAAAGAAATTGGGGAGAGCATAGATGTTAAAATGGTTGATGATGAGAATTCAGAAAAAAATATTGAGAGAGACTCATGTGAATATTTTCCTGACAAAATAAAAATTCTTCTTAATGCGCAAATGCAACGAGAAGCAGAAAGGGAAATAGAAACATGGATAGGAGAATCATTAAAGGAGATTGAGGGAAAACCCGATGCAATAGTCGGGATTTTGAGATGCTCTGATTACGCTAATATAGTTTTTCGCAGAGTCCAGACAAAATTCAATAAATATCTATCGTATTATCCTTACAAAGATATACTGGTATTCTGGAAAATTCTTTATCCTCTCATCTTTATTGATGATGTCCGAGAATTTTCTCTTAAATTTAATGTTTCACCTTATCTTGTGATGAGCGTTATGAGACAGGAATCGAGTTTCAATTCACAGGCAACATCATTGGAAGGAGCTACAGGATTAATGCAAATCATGCCTCAAACAGGTCAAAATATTTCAAAACTCTTAGGAGAAGAATTTGATAGGTTCCTGCTTTATGACCGTAGAGTAAACATAAAATTCGGAACTTACTATTTATCAAGACTCCTCGACAAATTTGGAGGAAACGAGATTCTTGCTCTTGCATCTTACAATGGCGGACCAAGAAATGTCGAAAACTGGCTCAAAAGGAGGTGGACAGACCAGATGGACCTTTTTGTGGAATTAATTCCTCTGGAACAAACGAGAAACTATGTTCGAAGAGTTTTAACATCGTATGGAAGATACAGCTTTCTTTATGATAAGAAAATCGATAATGTACTTGAAATTTTTTCCAGGCGTCCACTCCCCAACTTTAAAGAAGACCCTTCATTTTAGCTTCTAAATTTGATTTATATTCAGCGATTATTGATTTGAATTCTTTTTCTTCGAGATATTCCTTCTCCATTAAAACTTTTGCAAGATGACGGAGAAGAGATTCATTGGTTTTTAGTATTTGCGTAGCCCTCTCCATAGCCTCTCCAATAATCCTTGCAATTTCCTCGTCTATTTTTCGTGCAGTTTCATCACTTACCAATTCCTGCTGGGGAAAAATCCCCTGCATTTCATCCATAAAGGTAAATCTTCTCTGACGAGAAAATGAAAGAGGTCCTATTCCGTCACTCATGCCAAAATCAACCACCATGGCTCTTGCTATTTCTGTTGCACGCTGGAGGTCATTTTGAGCCCCTGTTGAAATTTCTCCAAAAACAAGCATTTCTGCTGCCCTTCCCCCGAGCAATCCTGCAATCCTTGCCTTGAGCTCACTTCTCTGCATTAGATACCTGTCCTCAGTTGGCATCTGCATCGTGTAGCCAAGCGCCGCAAATCCTCTTGGTACTATTGAAATTTTTGTGACTTTTTCTGCTCCGTCAAGAAATTCTGAAACAAGAGCATGACCAATCTCATGGTGTGCTATAATTTCTTTCTCTTTGTCCGTTATTATTCTACTTTTTTTCTCAAGTCCTGCCACTACCCTTTCAACTGCTTCAATTAAATCAGATTCCTCCACACTCTCTTTGCCCCTCCTTGCTGCAAGCAGTGCTGCCTCGTTTATAACATTTGCAAGGTCTGCTCCTGCAAAACCAGGGGTACTGGAAGCAATCTTTGCAAGGTCAACATTGTCTGCTATTTTTACATTCTTAGCGTGAACTTTCAGAATTGCTTCTCTCCCCTTACGGTCTGGACGGTCAACAAGAATCTGTCTATCGAATCTTCCGGGGCGGAGTAAAGCAAAATCTAAAATCTCAGGACGATTTGTTGCAGCCATTATTATTACCCCTTTATTTGCATCAAATCCATCCATCTCAACGAGAAGCTGGTTGAGTGTCTGCTCTCTTTCGTCATTTCCAGTTATTGAACTAAATCCTCTCGATTTTCCAAGGGCATCCAGCTCATCAATAAAAACTATACATGGAGCCTGTCTACCAGCCTGATCAAAAAGGTCTCTGACCCTTGCAGCGCCAACTCCTACGAACATTTCAACGAATTCTGAACCGGAAATTGAGAAAAAGGGAACCTGAGCCTCTCCAGCTACAGCCCTTGCAAGAAGTGTTTTGCCGGTTCCAGGAGGTCCAACGAGCAAAACACCCTTTGGTATTTTTGCGCCAATTCTGATGTATTTCTGGGGATTCTTTAAAAACTCTATTATTTCGCGGAGTTCCTCCTTTGCCTCATCCACTCCCGCCACATCGTCAAATGTTACCTGAACATCCTGCTCCCCTCTTATTTTTGCCTTGCTCTTTCCAAAACTAAGAGCACCCGAAGCACCCTGACCCAATCTTTTGAACATGAGCCTCCAGAGAACAATCAAAACAATTAGTGGCATCAATCCCCAGAGAATCAGGGGTATCCAGTAATCAGATGTTTTATGTCCACTATAAGGAACTCCATTTTCATCGAGAAACTCAAGTAGGTTTTCCCTCACCCCTTTTATTCTTGCCACCTTAAATATTGCTGAATTCTTTCCTGTAAAACTTTTTCCAAGCACAGAATCTACCTTTGCATCTGGTTTCAATAAAACCTGTATCTCATCCTCTGAAATTTTAACTTCCCTCACAAATTTATTTGTTACCAATTTCTTAAACTGGTCATATCTAATATGATAACTTTTAAAACTTAAGTGCTGATTGATGGCAAAAAGTCCTATCAGGATTAAAAATCCCCACATTAAAATACTACCCCAGTTTTTGCCACCTGGAACATTTTTAGGCTTCTGTTTTGGGACTTTGATTTTTTTTCGGTGGTCTTGAACCATATTACTGAAAATATATTCCATTTTAAAACTAAAGCAAGTTTTGATGGAACTAAATCAGTCATTTGTTAATAAATCAGGCATAAGTTTTCCTAATCCAATTATGATACTTTCTTATGCAAACAAATTATAATTACAAAAAACGATTGAAAGTATTTGAATTTGGAGTAAAAATTTAAGTATAATTAAAGGTAGAAAAGTGTTTAACTATAAAAAATGTTTATTTTCTTTAATTTATTCAAATATTGTAATATTATACTCTTGTAACTGGTTTGAAACCTCCCCCGTCTATCCACAGGATAGTGAAGAAAACAATACTGAAGAAGTTGATTTTATAAATTACGATTTAGTAGAGGCGGAAGATAACCAGATAGAAATTTTTCACGAAGATAACTACGATATCCCTGCCGAAGAAGAAAACGAAGTTAAGTGCATAAAGGATGAAGATTGTCAGGATGATAATTCCTGCAACGGTTTCGAATTATGTATTGAGGGTAATTGTATTAATGGTGAACCAGTAACCAACGGAACTCCCTGCATAACATCAACGAGAGAAAATGGATACTGCTCGGATGGAATTTGCGTACCAATTGTCTGTGGTAATGGAATTCTTGAATCAGGCGAAGAATGCGATTTCGAATCTGATTTCTGCTCCAATTGTCACTTTACCGCTCCTGCTGGCTGGAATTTATGTAGAGATGAAATGGGGAGGAGAGTCTTTTTTACAATAGATGTTCCCGATGGAAACATATCATGGGAAGCGATACAAAATCATTGCAAAATATTAATAGATAGATTTAATCCTCAAAATTTTTCATTTTATGGTTTAATTGTTCTATCCAGCGAAGAAGTCTGGCAATGCATTCAACCATATCTTGATTCAAATGCCGCATTAAATCATTTCATTGGTCTTAAACAGGACAGAACTGCTACAGACTATCTGGAACCTGAAGGAGGATTTTACTGGAGAGGATGGACTGGCTCCTCATGGCAAAACATCTCTCCTTTCGGCAATCCTTCAGATTACTTTCTGCCTGTTACATTCGACAATCAGGGTGGTAATATTCCTCCATTCGATTGTGTGCGTCTTTTTTACAACCTAACTTCTAATGCATGGACTCTTATGGACTACTCCTGTATAACAGCACAGCCATGGGATGGAATCTGCGCAATAGTATTTTGAAAGTGTGCAATTATTTTACCATGAAAATCATAAATAAAATCATCATGGATTCCCGCCGGAGTATATCCCTGTGAAAACAGGGACGGGAATGACAGAGGAAGGTCATTTAAGTTTTTATTTTCGTGGGGATAAACAGTCATTCCTGCCCCTGCCTTCGCAGGGGTAAACTCAGCAGGAATCTATTTATTTAAGTTTTAATTCCCAGGGGGTGGGCAAAATTTGCCCATTATTGTTCAATGCGATAAATTTTGTTAATACAAACAGTGAGCCTCACCAGAAGCACCATTATTCCCTTCGATACATTCTTCAATTGAATCATCCGGGTCAGCAATTGCTTCAAAAACCCCCTCCGCTTTAACAGGTGCAAGGCAATCTACCTCCATGCAAATCCCTGGAGGAACTGGTTCTGGTGTTGAAAGTCTGCACAACTCATCCCCTCCTTCCTGCCTGAAAATTACAACAACTCCTGAATCAATTAATGCACCGCCGCGATTGCATACCTGAGCAACAATTCTCGTCGATTCCCCTTCACAAATTGCCTGAAGTCCCCCTACTGTAAAATCCGTACCCGGAATATCTGTAAGAGTCCCCTGGACATTCTGTCGAAAGTTATTCAGCCCTTCTACCTGCCAGTTTAGCTCTGCAGATGAAGAAGAAGGAATTGTTCCATCTTCATTTACATTTGTCACAAAGTATGCGTGCTGATTCCATATCTGTCTGCTTGAAGCCCACCTATCCCTTGCATCCCTGTATATCCTCAAACCGGGCTGACAATCATAATGCCTTGACCTGCATACCTGACCTGACCCGGGAGTATCCGGAAGGGGGTCAGTACATTCATAAGTTGAACCACAATCGGAATTATCCTGGCATCTGCACAGTTTGGAATCACAAACGCCACTCGGACAATCTTCATTTGTCCAGCAATAGAGTCCTGCAAAAATTGGGTCCCACTCTGCACAATAACCGGGATGACAAACACTGCTCATTGGCATTACAATTTCTGCAGCATAGTCACCATCTACATCTGCTACGATTGCATTTTCTTCCCATGTAGAAGAAAACCTCGCCTGAGAAAATCTTACTCCACTATTTAACCCATCATAAATCCTGACATAGCACTCATCTCCATAAACAACCTCTGCCTGTCCATCACCATTGAAATCAAAAACGCTCGAACCAGTTCTTGCACTACTGTGGTCCTGAGAATACTGAGACCACAATATTCTCCCTTCGAGAAAATCGTAAACGACATAGTGGTCCGAAAATGCCGCCCCTATTTCAGGTTTTCCATCATTATCATAGTCCGCAATAGTTGGTGGACCACCACCAATTGAAGGAGATGGAGGAGAAATAGAACCGAGGTGAGTGCCTCCTATACTCTGAACAATGATAAGACCTTCTCCTGAAACTACCACTTCAGGTCTTCCTGGACCGTCACCCGCAGCACCTGGAAAATCACCAAAATCTGCAATCGCTGTAAATCCCCTGCTCCCGGGTCCTGTAAAATAACTTTCCAGAACAAAAGAACGACTGGTATTATCCCAGTGCCATGTCCCTTCTGCTGCTATTAGTTCCGGTACACCGTCAAGGTCAACATCTGCAACAGGTGCAGGAACCCCCCACCTATAACCAACCCATCCCGAAACTGTGGTTATCCTCTCTCCTTCCGGTGACCACACTCCTCCATCAAATATCACCTCAGGTCTCCCGTCATCATCGAGGTCAGCAAGCGTAATCCCTCCCCACAAGCAATCGGTGCTTCCATAATAATCAATCGAACCATCTGCAAAATGGCTATACCATAACCTGACAGGTCTCATTGAAATATTATCCCATTTAAAGGCTATAACTCCTCCATTAGCTGCAGAAGCAACAATTTCAGGAACCATATCTCCATCAAGGTCACCAATTGCTGGAGTAACAGAAGAATTAACTCTATCTGAAGGGTCAGTCGCCGAACCAAGTTCTCTGCAGGTAGCACCATCTATTATTCTTAAAGTTCCAGCTGCTGCACACGGACGATCTGGAAGCCTTTCCCTGTAACTATGATCCGAAATAAAAATTACCGATGGTCTCGAAGGTGTATCAGCATTTAAAGTTATATGTAAATTTGCAACAATTGGAGTATGAAGAATACCTTTCTCCTCTGGATACGGGTCACCTGGTGGAGGACCATCCCATGTACATTGAATTTGAGGACGAATAGGACCTGGCTCAGGGTGACGAACGCAACCAGGGTCAAATTCACCCGGCTCCCAGGGAATACATATTCCTTCAACACACTTACTATCATTCTGACACAAACCTTCGGGACTACATGGAGGACCCTCATAAGCATCAATATCCATATCGTTTTCAACAGGATTCTCCTGTATGCCATCATCGAAATTATCCACCAATTCTAATTCAAATTCTACAAAATCGGACGAATCTACAGGAAGGCATCTTCCCTCAATGCACACCTGTCCAGAACCACATTCTTCAGAATTATTACAATATGTTTGCTTCCTCGCTCCACAATCACATCCCGTCATAGAAAATGAAAAAAAATAAAAAGAATAAATGATGAACAAAATTTTTTATTTTTCATCATAGTTTACCTCATGATTAATAATTTTATTATTGTTCAAAAATTTGGGCGTGATAAATCACGCCCCTACAAAAAAACAATGAATTATTGCCCTTTTTTGGATAATTCATTTCACATTCTTCACCTTCTTTTGAACTTTAAACTATACCATGATTTAACCAAAAATAATAAAACTTAAAGGTTGCTTATTAAATTTTTTATCCTCCCCAAAATCCTGCAAATCATTCATTTTCCAATTTTTGATTTTTAAATCAAATAAGAATAAAATTAAATTAAATAAATTTCTATGGGAAAAAACTATAAAATTATTTCGAATACTGTGGAAAATGAAAAACACAGTATCGAAGATAATACTCAGCCCTTTTTCTCAAAACCCTTTATTGAAGAAGCACTTGCAATTCTTTCTGCAGGGATTTCAATTTTCACGATTCTTTCCCTCATTTCTTATGATGGGCTAAATCCTGAAGGGTTTCCCGATATAGACGGTTTTACAGGGAAGGCGGGAGGTTATCTATCATTCACACTATTTTCCATTTTCGGATATTGTGCTTATCTTATTCCTGCTTTTCTTTTCCTTCTATCTTTAATTATTTTCATTGGTATAAAAGAAAAATTTCTAATCCTCAAAATATCATTTTCGATTTTCATTATTTTATCATTATGCATAGTTTTACAAACCATATTTCCGGAAAAACAAATTCTTGGAGGTCACCTTCCTGGTGGAATTGTCGGAGCATGGTTTTTCAGTCTTCTTTACCCTATTTTTGCGCGAGTGGGAACAATGGTGCTGATAGTAACAGTCGTTCTATGTCTTTCTGTCCCTGTTTTTCACCTGAGTTTTATAAAACTGCTGCGGCTTACAGGAAAAGCAATTGGTTTTCTTTTTAAGTTAATCGTCAAATTTACTCAGAAAATATTTGAAATAATTATGATTGATAAAGAAGACAGTGAAAAAATTTCTCTTACCTCTGACATGAATCAAAGCTGTGGAGAAACAGAAGCAAATGAAGAAACCGGTGATTTCGAAGAAGACGAACCTTACGATGAGAATGACACAAACCTGATGATAAAAACCGCAAAACAGAGGAAAAACCGTCGAATAAAATCACAACGCGAAATAAAATCTGATTTTCAACTTCCACCATTAAATCTGCTGAAAGAACCTCCTCGAGATGAAAACAATCTAAACAAAGAAGAGCTAAAAAATATAAATCAAAAACTCATTGAAACTCTTTCAAGTTACGGAATTTCAGGAGAGGTAGTTGGAATTTATCCAGGACCTGTTGTGACAACATACGAATTCAGACCGGAGAAAGGAACAAAAATTTCAAGTATAACAAGCAGAGAAGATGATATCACAATGAGCCTCGAAGCACAGAAGGTGAGAATCGTTGCTCCAATTCCCGGGAAAAACGCAGTTGGTTTTGAAATCCCTAACCCCACTCGTAAGATGGTTTATCTACGAGAACTGCTTGAAGACCCTGATTTTTCGAGGGAGCGGAAAAAAATTCCTCTCGCAATTGGAAAGGATATTATCGGGCGCCCGTATATTGCTGACCTCGACAAAATGCCCCATCTTCTCATTGCAGGAACGACAGGAAGCGGGAAAAGCGTATGTATAAATGCAATTTTAATGGGACTCCTTTACACTTTCACACCAGATGAATTGAAACTTATTCTCGTTGACCCTAAACAGGTTGAAATGCAAACATTTGCGGACATTCCGCATCTCCTCCTACCTGTGGTAACAGACCCCAGAAAGGCTGCAGTGGCTTTGAAGTGGGCTGTTGATGAAATGGAAAGACGCTATCAACTTTTCGCTGGGTGTGGAGCAAGGGATTTGCAAAGTTACAATCGAAAGATTGGGAAGAAGGGAGCATTAAAAGTAACCGAGCAGGAACAAATTCAAAACCCCGAAGACAACACTGTAAACCACGATGAAACAGAAAATACTACTCTGCCATACATCATAATAGTCATCGACGAACTTGCAGATTTGATGATGGCCGCTGTAAGGGATGTGGAATGGGCAATAATAAGACTTGCACAAAAAGCAAGAGCTGCTGGAATTCACCTTATTGTTGCCACACAGCGCCCCTCTGTTAATGTTGTCACAGGACTTATAAAAGCAAATTTCCCGTGCAGGATAGCCTTTAGAGTAGCAGCAAAAATTGATTCAAGAGTTATGCTCGACACAAACGGTGCGGAAACACTTTTAGGGGACGGAGACATGCTAATCCTGCCTCCAGGAACGAGTGACCTTCGAAGAATTCAGGGGGCATTCGTTTCGGAAGATGAAATTCGAAGTGTCGCTGAGTTCATCAGAAAACAAAAGCAGGCAATATATAGAGAGGAAATTCTCCAAAATAGTTCCCTCGATGAAGAATCCTCTCTAACGGAGGAAACTGAAACAGATGAATACTATGAAAAAGCAGTGGCTTTAGTATTAAGCGAAAGAAAGGCATCTGTTTCCTACCTGCAACGCAAATTTTCTATTGGATACAATCGTGCTGCAAGAATAATGGAAAAAATGGAGAAGGAAGGAATTGTAGGTCCACAGGTTCCGGGAAAGCCATATAGAGAAGTTATCGCTCATATGAGTCAGTCCGACTGAAAAATTGAAAAATAAATTTTAATAGTTGATTTTCAAAAATCTAATCTATAAAAACTAAATTTGTTTTTCTGTTTTTTATAACATGTCACTTAAAGGTACAAAATTCATATTCGTAACAGGTGGTGTTGTTTCTTCGATAGGGAAAGGGTTAACCGCAGCATCAATAGGGGCATTGCTCGAAGATAGACGCCTCAATGTAACTTTGATAAAACTTGACCCTTATATAAATGTTGATCCGGGAACGATGAACCCATTTCAGCACGGGGAAGTATATGTAACCGAAGATGGTGCTGAAACTGACCTTGACCTCGGACATTACGAAAGGTTCACCTCTGCAAAAATGACAGGGCACAATAACATCACCACCGGGAAAGTATATAACGAAGTCATTACAAAGGAGCGCAGGGGAGATTACCTTGGAGCCACAGTTCAGGTTATCCCGCACATTACTGACGAAATCAAAACGAGAATAAAAAGAGCAACAGACGATAGTATTGATGTAGCAATCGTTGAAGTTGGAGGAACAGTTGGAGATATAGAATCTCTTCCCTTCCTCGAAGCAATTCGTCAGATGAGACTCGAGTTAGGTCCACAAAACTCGATATCAATTCATGTAACCCTTCTGCCATGGATAGAAGCAGCCCAGGAATTAAAAACAAAACCCACTCAACACTCCGTAAAGGCACTGAGAGAAATAGGCATTCAACCCGATATCCTGATTTGCAGGTCGAGTAAGCCGCTTGAAAAGGAACAAAAAAATAAGATAGCTCTTTTCTGTAATATACCTCCAGAAGCAGTAATGTCTGCCCAGGATGTCAAATGGATTTACGAACTCCCATTAAAACTCAAAGCGGAGGGGCTTGACACACGAATAGCAGATTACCTCAACATCTGGTCAAGACCATCGAGACTTGCAAAATGGAAGAAGATTGTTGATATACTGAATAATGGTGATGCTGAAGCACAAATAGCAATTGTAGGGAAATATGTACACTTAAAAGATTCTTACAAATCACTGCACGAAGCTTTGATTCATGGTGCGATAGCAAATCGTGCAAAGCTCGAATTGCGATATGTAGATTGCGAAAAAATTGAAAAGGAAGGGTGTTCTAAATATCTCGATGGAGTTAATGGAATCCTTGTCCCGGGAGGTTTTGGGGAAAGGGGTATAGAAGGGAAAATAGAAGCTATCAGATGGGCAAGAGAAAAGCAAATTCCGTTTTTTGGAATCTGCCTCGGACTGCAAACAGCAGTGGTGGAATTTGCAAGGAATGTATGCGGGCTTGTTGGTGCCAACTCTGAGGAGTTCAATCCCAAAACCCCATATCCTGTAATCCATCTGATGAAGGAACAAAAAGAAATTTCCTTAAAGGGAGCAACCATGCGACTTGGGGCATACCCATGCAGGTTAAAAATAGGCACCCTTTCACATCAAATTTACAACCAGAAGGAAATAATGGAGAGGCACAGACACAGGTACGAAGTCAACAATGCCTTTAGAGGGAAACTTGAGGAAAACGGTATGGTTATGAGCGGATTGAGTCCAGATGGAAATCTTGTGGAAATGATAGAATACCCCAAACACCCCTACTTTGTAGCCTGTCAGTTTCATCCAGAGTTCAAAAGTAAACCAATGAAAGCGCATCCATTATTCACACATTTTATTAGAGCAGCATTAAAACATGCAGGTACAGGTCGTCAGGAAATTTCTCCAATTGAAAATATTGAAGAAGATGAGGAATCTTTTTAGTAAAATAAATTAAAAACCTTGCTTTTGTAAAACTTTAAAGTAAAATTATAATGTATATATTGCTTATCTAAATTTAAATAGGAGGGAAAAATGAAAAAACTTACTATCATTTTTTTGCCGTCTTTTTTATTATCAGCAGGTTGTGGAGATGGGGATAATAAAAAAGATGGGGATGTGAGTACTGACCGCATAGAAATTCCTGATATTCAACCTGATAGAGATATTACTCAGGAACCTGACCTCATACCGGAACCACCCGATACAATAGAGATTCAGCCAGACAATCAGGAAATTCCAGATATTACTCAGGAGGAAACTTCTACAACATGCAACCCTGTTTACAATGGTGAATGCAACCTTGTTGACAATTGCAATTGTAGTGGTGGAACGGGATGTAGATTGTTTATAAATTCGAGTGTGGAGTGCAGTGTTATAGAACAGTGTGCTCCAAGTGGAACTGTTCCGACAGGGGGTGACTGTCACTCGGATAGTGATTGCGCAATAGGCAATGCCTGTTTGACAAGCCCTGTCTGGGGAACAAAATGTATAAGATGGTGCGATGATGATAGTGACTGTCCATCAGGTCATTCATGTTCAATTCCCGTTGGGTTTGGTCCGGGTGCTTTAGGAGAAAATTGCCCTGCATTGACACTTCAGACATACAAGGCATGCGACCTTGGATGTCCGTCAGACGCAAGGTGCAATCCAATCGATGGAAATGGCTGTACAGCACCCAGAAATTCATGTCAGTATGAAATAGATTGCAAGGTTTTCTATTGCACAGAGCCAGGAACTCATCAGATTGGTGAGGATTGCAATGATGGCAATGGATGTGTTGTAGGCTCAGAATGTATAAGTACAGACGGAGGTACAACATTTTTGTGTTATGAATTTTGCAACAATTCGCACCAATGCCCCGGCGGAAAAACCTGCTCGTCACTTGGTTATCCCGATGACCCTTCGTTTGGAATTTGCGAATAAAAAAAAAAACGAAATTTTGAAAAGCTTTTAAAGTATGATTGAAAATTTATATCCTGAAAGTAAAATAAATTAATAGATAGTAAAGAGGTGTAGAATGTATTTAAAAAAAATGAGTTTAATTGCTTTATTATTTTTATGTTCTTGTGGAACAGGTTCGGGATTATCAGGTGATACATTAACCGATACAGATGCAGATATCCACATTTCCGTGACAGATTCCGACGGAGACACTATAAGTGATAATGATGAAGGAATTTCTTCTCCAGGTGGTCCAGTAGACACTGATGGTGACACTATTGCGGATTATCTCGACACAGATTCGGATGGTGATACAATACCGGACAGTGTAGAAGCAGGTGACAATGACCCATCCACACCCCCTAAAGATTCGGATGGCGACACAAAACCTGATTTCCAGGATATGGATAGTGATAATAACGGAATTTTTGATGGCGTAGAAACTACAGATGATGCCGACCGTGATGGAAAACCAGACTATGCAGATAATGACAATGATGGTGATGGAATTAGTGATACAGATGAAATCGGTGGAAACCCATCTTCCCCACTTGATTCTGATAACGACACAATACCTGACTATATGGATACCGATTCTGACAATGATTGCATTCCAGATTATATTGAAAGGAGTTCTGATGCAGACGAAGACTGGATTCCAAATTACAGGGATTTGGATTCAGATGCAGACACAATTCCTGATAAAGATGAAGTGACGGATTGTGATTTGACCACCCCACCCAATGATACTGATGGTGACCGCGTGCCTGATTACCTTGACCATGATTCAGATGGCGATGGGTTAAGTGACCAATGGGAAAATGAACACGGGCTTTCTCCAATTAGCAGTGACACTGATTCAGATGGAAGCCCCGACCTTATAGAGGTTGGAGTTGGAACAGACCCTCTCGACGCTTCTTCCAATCCAAGAGCGCAGGGAAATTTTGTATTTATTGTTCCTTTCCGTGAAGACCCAATTCCACCTCAAGACACTCTTGTTTTCACAACTGACTTACAAAAGGCGGATGTCTATTTTATCATAGATTCGAGCGGTTCTATGATGGAGGAAATAGATAACCTTCGCACCGGTCTGCGGGATACAATTGTTCCAGGGGTTCGTGCAGAAATACCGGATGTATGGTTTGGTGTTATGAGACTTGAAGATTGCCCATGGGATTGTGGAGATAATTCACTCCGCAATCTCCAGAATCTGACAAACGACATAACAGCAGTTCAAAATGCTTTAAATACCATTACAGATACATGCGGGGGATGGGAACCATATACACTTGCACTTTATATAACTGCAAGTGGTGACCGTAATCCCCTTCCAGCAAATCCATGCCCAGACCCATCCGCTTCAATAGGGTATCCGTGTTTCCGATCTGATTCAATTCCAATTCTTATGCTACTTGGAGACGAGGATTTTCAGGAGGGAATCAGTGAATGCAGCCCAAGAAAAACTATTGCTGATGCGGTCGCTGCAATAAATAGTATAAGCGGAAAGTTTATAGGGGTAAATTCAGGGGACTCTCATCCAAACATGGTAGATGTAGCAAGGGGAACAAATTCAGTTGATGTGGCTGGAAATCCACTTGTATTCGACATTCCAAGTAATGGAACAGGACTTGGAGCACAAATCATAAATGCAGTAAAGACACTTGCCAATCAGGTTCCTATTGAAGTCTCTACATCACGGAGGGATGACCCTACAGATGGCATCTGCCTTAATGATAGACTTCAGAGAGTTCCCTGCTGTTGTACTGATTCGGCGGGTAACTCCATAGATTGCTTTGACCTTAACCGTGTAACAATGGGAGCATGCAATACAACAGATATTTTTGAGCCTGTGGATGCAAGTAGAGAATTCATTCTCAGAATTGTTCCAAACAAAGTCGGAGGAATACCCGACCCCGTAAATCCTGCAGTTGTATGCCTTGGAGGTCTGCAGACCGCTGATAAAGACGGAGATGGATATGATGATGTTTTCACAGCAGTTTTACCCGGCGATCCTGTATGCTTCGATATCTATGCCAAAATGAATGAAATTGTGGAACCTCTCGAAATTCCTCAAACATTTAAGTGCAACATTAATGTAGTAGGGGACGAAATAACAATACTAAGCACAAGAGAAGTTTATTTCCTTGTACCTCCAAAACCGATTGTGGATGTACCAGGATAAAAATAAATACTTGTTTTGTATGGGAGGAAAATTATGAAGTTAAAAAACAAATTTTTGTGGAGTTTGTCAATATTGCTTCCGACTCTATTTATAATTTTCGAAACAGGTTGCTCATGCAGTGAAAAAAATGGTAACGGAGGTGATGGAACAATTGAACCCATTGAAGGTGTAGATGGATGGGATGGGGAAATCCCCGGCTATGACACTCCTGACTACCAGCCTTACGATTTACCTGATGGAGTTGAAGCATGTGACCCGAATTTGAGTTATTGCGAAGGAAATACACGCTACTGGTGCGAAGGAGGAACCATGCATTCGCAGGAGTGTGGAGAGGATGAGTACTGCGACCATGGTGAGTGTCTTCCTAAAACATGCGTGCCAGGTGAAACAAGATGCACCAGTGATGGCAAAATAATGACCTGTAACGAATCAGGTTCAGGTTTTTCTGACCCGCAAAACTGTCCAGATGGGCAAATCTGTGAAAACAATGTGTGCACAGATATTATATGCACACCAGGTGAAACTCATTGTGAAGGAACTGAAACTCTTGTGCGATGCAATAGACTCGGAACGGGCTGGGAAGAGATTGATTGCGGAACAGCATATATTTGCATTGATGGTTCCTGCAGGCTCGAAATCTGTCAACCTGGAATGCTTCAATGCGTAACGGATACAAGTTACCATCAGTGTAACGAATACGGAACTGAATTTCTTCCTCCGGTTGATTGCCCTCCTGACACATCATGTTATGAAGGTCAATGCATGAATTTATGCCAGTTAGCAGATTTACGCAGAAGTAGTGTTGGCTGTATTTTTTATGCTGTTGACCAGCACAATAGATATGACACAGCTGATTATTTCATAGTCGTTGCAAACACAGACGACACACACACAGCGCATGTTACACTCCAGCACAGGAGGGGAGGAACATGGACAACCGTTGGAACTGCAAATGTGGCTCCCAATTCTCTTTATACATTCAGACCAGGCAATGGTTCCCAGGTCAGTACTGCCACAGCCCTCGGTCAGGGTTATGCATTCAAAATAACAAGCGATGTCCCCCTCATAGCATATCAATTAAACGCAATTGGAACATGCACAGGTGAAGGTTCAATGCTCGTTCCATTTAATGGTCTTGATAGTTCGTATTACCTTATCGATTACAGGGGTTACTCAGGTCCACCCCTTATGTCTTTAATAGGAGCGGTTGATGGAACAACTGTTCAAATTACACCGTCTCAAAATACTGCAGGTGGCGGTTCAATACCTGCAATAACTGCAGGAAACACTGCAACAATAACATTAAATGAATGTGATGTTGCCCAAATAGTTGCTGCAGATGTTGCAGGTGACCTTTCAGGGACTCGAATTGTGGCATCAAACCCGATTGCAGTTTTTACAGGAACATACTGCAGTCATGTTCCTCAGGGATGCACATTCTGTCATGTAAACGATTGCCTTTCCTGCGACCCTCTCGAAGAGGAACTGATACCTCGAACTACATGGGGCAGGGTTTATGTTGCTGCTGTCGTTCCCGAATTTAACTGGGGTTATTTCAGAATTGTTGCAGAGCAGGATGGAACAGTGGTAAACATCACCACTTCAGCATCTACAACTGCACGCTACCCATCTGGAATAATGCCACCAATAAACCTTAATTCCATGCAGATGACAGAATTTGAACTTGGTTGCACCTCCGGTAGTGGAGGATGCGGTATAGCACTTATTGAATCGAATAAGCCAATCACACTTGTAAACTTCATTGAAGGAGGAGAATGTCGAACGCAAAGATGCGAAAGAGACCATTGCCCCGGAAACTATGCAGACCCATCTATGATTATTGTTCCACCTGTTGAGCAATTCATGAGAGAATACATTTTCCTTACCCCTTCTGGTTTTACAAATAATTATGTTACTATTATTCGTGAAGTTGGTTCGACGACAACACTCGACTCTGCTACTGTTACCGCAACTTTCCTACCTGTTCCAGGGGGAAGATACGAAGTAGGTCACATTCCCGTTACTGCTACAACTCATCACATTTCAAGCACTGTTCCATTCGGAATAATCCTTGAAGGTTATGGGTATGCTAACTCTTATGGCTATCCCGGTGGAATGAATCTCGAAATAATTAACCCTTAAAACTTTTACTTTATTATATTCAGGAGATAAAAAATGAAGATTTGTTTTTTCAAAACATTTTTAAACGGCGTAATTTTAGTTCAATTGCTTTTTACTTTTAATGGTTGTGGAGCAAACAAGGCAGGGGAAGGAGATTTCGATACGGATAGTTTACTTGAAAATAATGAAATGTTTCAATTTATAGAAACTAATGATTCAAGCGAATTTGACCAGTATAATGAAATTAACGAAATAAATGAAATTGATGGAAATACAGGGTGCACTCCTGGCCAGAGCAGGTGTGGAATAGATGGAATAAGAGAGACATGTCAGAATGACGGGAAATGGGAGGATAACCCCTGTCCAACAGAAACTGCATGTGCGGGTGATGGTGAATGCCTTCCAATTGTATGTCAAAGAGGGGAATTCAGGTGTAATCCAGAAAACTTGAATCAAATTGAAATTTGCAATGAAACACAAACAGGATGGACATTATCGGTTGAATGCCCGCAAGATACTGTATGTGAGGATGGGGTTTGCGTTCCAATGACATGTGAGCCAGGTACCACAATTTGCACAGCAGCAGGGAAGATTCGAACATGCACAGAATCAGGGTCAGGGTACGGTGCTCCTCAGGACTGTGATGAAGGCTTTGTTTGTGACCCATCTGGTTCACAGTGCGTTTCGATAGTTTGCAACCCAGGTAGTAGCAGTTGTCTCGACATGACAAGAAGGAAAATATGCAATTTCTTTGGTAGTGGTTATGATACAGAAGACTGCCCTGAGGGAACTTCCTGTAGTGAAGGTTCATGTCTTGAAAGAATATGCGAACCCCTTTCAAGAGAATGTGACCCTGCTAATCCCCTTGCATGGAGGCAGTGTAATGCAACAGGAACAGGTTGGGGACCATCAAATGTTTGCCCGGATGGTCAAGGATGTAGTGATGGTTACTGTGTAAGACAGATTTGCACTCCAGGTACCACCATTTGTGCTCCTGGCGGACTTATTCGAACATGCAATGATTCAGGAACCTCCTGGAATGACCCTATCCCATGTCCTTCTGGACAGATATGCGATGAAGGAAGATGCACAGATATAATATGCACACCAGGAACTTCAACATGCATTGACCAATTGACTGAAAGTGTTTGCAACGATACAGGAACAGGTTATATCGAGGAAACATGTCCCTCAGGTTATATATGTGATTCAACTTATTGCAGACTGCAAATCTGCATTCCTGGAATGACTCAGTGCACTGGAACAATGACCCGTGAAATGTGCAATTCAACTGGAACTGACTGGATTCCAGCAACTTCATGCACGGGAAGAGAAACATGCAGAAATGGTGATTGTTTAACACCATGTCAGGTAGCCGACCTTACCCCTTCATCAATTGGCTGCACTTTTTATGCTGTGGACCAGCATAATCGCTATGATACTGCAAATTATTACATAGTCGTTGCAAATACTCACGATAGCTGGACTGCAAATGTCCGACTTCAACACAGGAGAGGAGGATCATGGACCACAGTTGCAACTGCAACCGTTGCACCTAATTCACTCTACACTTTTTCACCCGGTAACAGTTCACAGGTTGCAGGTGAAGCAACTGCCCTTGGTCAGGGTTATGCATTCAAAATTACAAGCGATTTGCCTCTCATAGCGTACCAACTAAACGCAATTGGGTATTGCACAGGGGAAGGTTCGATGCTCGTTCCTTTTAATGGGCTTGACAATTCATACTATATAATAACCTATAGAGGATATTCCGGAAGACCCCTCATGTCACTCATTGGTGCAGTAGATGGAACAACTGTTCAAATTACGCCATCACAAAATACATTAGGAGGAGGACCAATACCTGCAATAACTGCAGGAAACACTGCCACAATTACACTAAATGAATGCGATGTGGCTCAAATACTCGCCGCAAATATTGATGGTGACCTTTCAGGGACTCGAATTGTGGCATCAAACCCGATTGCAGTTTTTACAGGAACATACTGCAGTCATGTTCCTCAGGGTTGCACTTTCTGTCATGTAAGTGATTGCCAGTCTTGCGACCCACTTGAAGAGGAGTTGATTCCAAAAAGCACATGGGGTAGAACTTATGTGGCAGCAGTTTCTCCGGAATTCAACTGGGGTTATTTCAGAATTGTTGCAGAGCAGGATGGAACTACCATAAATATTACACCGTCAGCATCCACAACTGCACGCTATCCAGCTGGAATAGTCCCACCAATAAATCTAAATTCCATGCAGATGACAGAATTTGAACTTGGTTGCACCTCTGGGAGTGGAGGATGCGGTATAGCACTTATTGAATCGAATAAGCCAATCACACTTGTAAATTTCATTGAAGGAGGAGAGTGTCGAACGCAGAGATGCGAAAGAGACCACTGTCCTGGAAACTATGCAGACCCATCTATGATTATCGTTCCACCTGTTGAGCAATTCCTGAGCGAATACATATTTCTTACTCCAAATGGCTTTACAAATAATTATGTTACTGTTATTCGCCAGGTTGGTTCAACGACAACACTCGATTCTGCTACTGTTACCGCAACTTTTCTACCTGTTCCAGGGGGAAGATACGAAGTAGGGCATATTCCTGTTACAACCACAACTCACCAAATTTCGAGCAGTGTCCCATTCGGAATAATTCTTGAAGGTTACGGTTATGCAAATTCATACGGTTATCCAGGTGGAATAAACCTTGCGAGAATAAATGAATAAAAAGGTAGCGTGAGAAAACATGATTTTAATAAATAAGCAACTTCATAAAAAAAGTTTATTTTTTATCTTTTTATTTTCAGTTTGCCAATTCACTACTTCCTGCAATGGTTCTAAAGAAGAAAATGATGCAGATGCTGGCGAACCTGATATGGAAATAATGGAAATGGAAATTCAGGATGAAGTCACAATAGATACAGACGAAATGGATTTGCCTTCAGAAGAATTAGAGCCACTATGTCCCTCTATTCCAATTTCATGCGGAGGGAGAATGAATGAAACTGTTCAGCCTGCCCCTGCTGGCACCCTTGATAAATATATACTGAACGAAAGACCCCTTGAATACAGTGAGGAAGGTGGTGAATCTGTCTTTCAATTTGAAGTAGAGAATCCCGCAATGGTAAGGGTTTCTACAAATCGCTATGGCTCAGGGGATATTGATATAATTGTCTTAAAAGATTCGTGCGATGCCAGTAAAGCGATAATGTTTGGTGACTCTGTTGCCTTTTTCAGAGCATATCCAGAATCTGTTTATTACATCGTAATAGACGGAAGAAACGGAGGAGGAGCAGACTTTGAAATCTATGTAGAATGTAATGAAAACTTTGAGCAATGCGGAAACTCCGTAGATGATAATGGAGATGGACTTATAGACTGCCTTGACCCTACATGCAAGGAAGAACCTCCTTGTTATGAACTTTATTGCTCGGATGGCAGTGATGACGATAATGATGGGGATATTGATTGCCGGGACTTCGACTGCATGGGTGCAGTTTCATGCGTAGGAGGTTCAGGAGAAATTGGTGACCCCTGTACAAGCCATTCAGATTGCAAGAGTGGAAAATGTTACATGGAACTTGAAACTGGCTGGCCTGGTGGATACTGCATACAGGTTTCAAGTATAAGAAAATGCGGTGAGTTCGAATGTCCTGCAGGAACTGAATGCGAACCTATTGGATTTGTTTCTGTAACAGGACCATGGGCATGCGCCAGGGAATGCAGTGAATCAGAACCATGCAGAGAAGGTTATCTTTGCGAGGACCACCTCTGTTTCCCTCTCTGCACCTCTGCGGAGCAGTGTGCTGAAACAGGATTCTGCAACTATGATACGGGTAAATGCACCACAGAAACATGGGAGATATGTTCAGGTGGAAATGACGAGGATGGTGATACTACTATAGATTGCAATGATACTGATTGCATGTTCAAAACATCATGCGTAACACCATCACACCTCCAAGGAGGAGATAATTGCGAAGATGCGGCCCAGATTCCTCTTCCTGAAGGAGAAACAGGAACCATAGTAGTAACTGGAACAACAGCACTTTTAAGTGACGATTTCACACCGAGTTGCGAAGCAATTGATTCAGCGGATGCAGTTTACTATTTTACAATCTCCCAGCCATCCCATGTTATGATTGACCTTCAGGGGGGAAGAGTGGAACCAAGAATTCAGGATACAATTCTTGTTCTAAAACAGGATTGCCACGGAGAGGATATTGCCTGCAACAACGACATTCGCGATGGAGTTTACTCTCATTCTTTCATTGATATTTCTCTTGATGCAGGAACATACTTCATCATTGTTGATGGCTTCGACGGGCTTAAAGGAGACTATAATTTAGGTGTTAACATCAGTCGATAAATAAAGTTTTACTGTGAAAATAACATATAAACCTTCATGGATTCCCGCTTGAGTTTAAACCTGTGAAAAAATGACTGAGCAATAGTAATCGACAATTCCCCTGCATCAGGAATCCACTATCCCTTGTCATAGAGAGGAGTCAAAATGACTATGGAATTGAGTAGAAGATTCACTTGCCACGCAGTCAAAACACCAAAAGATGGTGGAGGGTAGCGTAGTGTTACGGTCTGTGGTGGACGAGGGTATCATAAAGCACTACCACCGCAATTAGGAATAAAAACAGTTGAATTTATAAATTTAAACTTGTATTTTTCATAGTAATTCAGCATACGGACTTTCACTTGAAGAACATACTGCAAATCTTTGCTGTAATTTCATTCTTTATAATTACAACAAATTCATTTTCTGAATCCCTGCCTTTTGATTCAGATGATCTAAAAAACCTTACAGGATGGAAAATAAAGGATGTAACAATAACTCCCGATATAGGCATCATTAATCCTTCATTTTTTCTCGAAATTACACCTCAAACCACAATATCACCGGAAACCATTCATGAAATCATAGAAAAGGTCTGGGGCACAGGAAAAGTAGTAAAAGTATCAATATATGCAAAACCCCTTACAAATAAAAACGTATCTCTTGTTATTCATGTTATCCTGAAAACGAAAATTCACAACTTAGAGTTCAAGGGGAACAAGAGTGTAAAATCATCCGAACTCACAGAAATCCTGAGTTTCCAGCCCGATAGCGAACTTTTTAACGAAACAATTCCTGAAATAGAACAAAAAATCACCGAACATTATACAATGCGTGGTTATCCTTATGCTAAGGTTACCACAGAAAAAATTCCTTTAAAAGAACCCGGGAAATTGAAACTCAGAATAAGAGTAGAAGAAGGTAAACCCATAAGAATATGGAAGATTTCTTTTTCCGGCAAAGCAATTCTTTCTCCATTACAATACAAAAAATTGTTAGGAGTAAAAGATGGAGATATTTACGACCAGATTAAGATAGAAAAGGGGATAAATAAAATAGAAAAGGAAATTAAAAGCCTGGGTTTCTACAATTGTAAAGTTCATCCCCCATTAATAAACATTGACAGAGAAGGAAGGATGTTGATTGCCTTCGAAGTGGAAACTGGACCATTATTTAAATTTGAATTTGAAGGAAATCATCATTTTTCATCAGAAAAACTTGAAGATATCCTTGAACTGCAAAAATACCCGTTAATAGATTCTGTAAAAATAGAAGAAATGTCAGATGCAATCACGAATTTTTATAAAAAAGCAGGTTTTTTTGACCCATCGGTTCAAGGAATCATACCACCTGACTGCATGGAAACTCAAAAGTGCTCAATTACTTTCAGAATAAAAGAAGGAGAAAGAATTTTTGTAAAAAAAATTGAATTTCAAGGGAATAAACACTTTAAAAGCAGTTATCTCCGCAAAGAAATCGAAAGAATTTTGAATGGAAGCATAGAATATAAAATGCTCTTCGTAGAACCGTCAAGTGAAGTTATCGATACACTGGGACTTGGAGGGCTTCCTGCCGAGCCTGTAAAACCATCAAAACCAAAAACCATATCACTGGCTCGATGGAAACCCAAAAGAATATACTTAAAAGATGCATACGAAGAAGCATCTGCTTATCTCGAGGACCTTTACGCCACTGAAGGATTTCTTGAAACGGTAGTAAAGCAACCTGAAGTAATTATAAACAGCAAAACTAAAGAAGCAGTAGTCACATTTATTATAGAAGAAGGTCCACGCACCTGGATTGAATCTGTAAGTTTCCATGGAGTTTCAAGAGAAAAAGAAAAAGACCTCCAGAGAATAGTAAAGATAAAACAGGGAATACCTTTCAACGGAATAGCAGTAAAAGAAGGCGAAAATGCTTTGCTGGACTACTATTTAAATTTAGGTTACAGGTTCGTGTCGATTACCTCGAATGTGGACTTTTCAAGCGATGGTAAAAAGGCTCGAATAATTTACAACATAAACGAAGGAGAACCTGTTAAGATAGAATCAATAGAAATTCAAGGAAATATTTCCACTCGTAGCAGTCTCATTCTGGACAGAATAACCTTAAAACCTAACTCTCTTTTCACTTTAAAAGATCAAAAGAAAAGCAGTACCTATCTCAGAGACCTTGGCATCTTCAATTCTGTGGTAATTTCTATGCTGGATTCCTCTACTCCAGGTCCCAAGAAAAAAATTTTAATACAGGTCAATGAAAAGAAACCCCAGTATCTCGAATTGAGGGCTGGAGCATCGTCAAGTGAAGGCATCAGAGGAGGGTTCGAATATGGCTACAGAAACCTATTTGGATATGCTCTCGATTTCAGAATGATGGCAAACTTAAATTATAGATTCTTCTTCGTTGGAACAAGCAAGTATTTCTCCGAGTGGTACAGGGAGGAGCTTAACCTGCTCGACCAGATGGAACGAAATGTTGCTGTAAGGCTTGGGGTAAATCACCTTCCAAAGGTTGGGAAATGGCTTAGTTTAGAAACGAGTTTCGGTCACCAGCGAAAAAATGCAAACCTCTTTGGTTTCACGAAAAATTCCGTTTATGAAACCTTTCTTGCAAAGCCAACTGCAGGGTTTAACATTGCTATTCGTGCAGGGTTTGAAGATTCAAATCTTCAAACTAATACGGTCGCAGAAAAGGCTCTTACTTCACAAATCCAGAATCTATCAACCTGCACTCAAGAAATTACCACAAACTGCCTCACACCATCTGAGAGTAGAGCACTCAGGCTTCCGGTAGGGAAAACAGCATTCTGGATACTCGGAACAGATTTTTCTCTTGACCTTAGAGACAATGCCTTCAATCCAACGAGTGGAGTGAAAATTTCTATGGGTTTAACATGGGTTAGAAGTAATGGTTATGCCGCGCAGGAGCACCGTATTTATGCAAGTAACGATGCTTATAAAGCATGGACGACATACGCTTTTTCGAATCTGCTTCGCAATACCATCTCCCTTTCAGGATACATCCCTCTTGGCACAAAAAAAGTAATTTTAATGCTTTCAGGTGCTGCAGGATACATTTTTCAACTTCAGGATGGCTCAGAAACTTTTGCAGATAGACTTTTTTATCTTGGTGGAAGTCACACTATGAGAGGATTCCCGGAAGAATCTTTATGCACAGTAGAAAGCCCGGCTGGAGTATGCCTGTACGGTGGAAATCTGATGGTCAACTACAGACTTGAGGTTGCTTTCCAGATTTTCAAAGAATTAGGAGGAGCAGTTTTTTCTGATATGGGAAACCTCTGGAAGGACCCCTCAAATTTCTCATTCACAGAAATACGAGCAACATTAGGATTTGGAATTCGATACTCTACTCCAATTGGACCTCTCAATCTCGATTATGGGTTTATTCTAAAAAGGGACGAATCAAGGGGCGAACCAATAGGTTCCCTGCATTTTTCAATAGGAACATTTTAAAAGTTATGGGTAAAAAGAAAATAAAAGGGAAAATTTTATTTTTTACATGGCTTCCAGCAATCTTTGTAACCCTTTTTTGCCTTATTACAAGTTTTCAGCGATTCATAACATGCTCAAATAGTAACTTCGACCTTGCCTTCTATACGAGAATAGTATGGGGATATGCCTTTTCTGATAGATGCAATTCACTTATAGGAGCACATGACATAGGGCTCCATCTTTCACCTGTTCTCTACTTTTTCGTTCCTTTTGCATATTTTTTCTCAATTCCTGTGGTCCTGCTTGCTTCTCAAGCCCTCGCACTCGGGATTTCCACTATGATATTTTTAAAAATTGCATCGAGAAAAATTGGTGATTCTTATGGAGTAATTTCATTTACTATCGCTTTTATACTCTGGCCAGCCATACTCAAAACCGGTTCCGAGGAATTTCATCCATCAGTTTTAAGCCTTCCATTTCTCCTCCTCGGTTTCAACGAAATAGACAGGGGAAAAATCGCGAAAGGGTTACTCCTTCTCATTCCAGCAATTTTTTGCAGAGAAGATTCAGCACTTGTGGCGGGAAGTGCCGGTCTGTGGGCGATAATCTGGGGAAAGAAAGACAAAATATTAGCAATAATCTTTACATTATTTATTTTCACCTATTTTTGTGCCTATATGTTCCTCATTCAACCTACTTTCCTGCCTCCCCATGGTTCATTTGAAGAACATTTTCCGGGATTAGGGCGGGGAATCTGGGAAATCTTTCAAAATATCGCAGGAAGTCCGGTAAATTCAATTATTAAAATCATTTCATTAGACAAATTTCTCTACCTCTTCTATATTTTGATTTCAGTAGCCTTTCTACCCCTCCTAAGTCCATCATGGCTGCTTGCTGTCTCTTCTCCCCTCTTCATAAATTTTCTTTCAATGTTTCCTGATTCTTCACGACTTGAATCACACTATTCGATTCTGATTGCACCTGGACTTTTCCTCTCATCTTTAGGTGGATTTGAAAAACTAACGAGATGGGTTAAAAAGCAAAACTGGATTACAGGAAAAATCTACCTACCAAAATTCATTGTACTCATAGTAGTTATAACTGGAATTGTGGTTCACTACTTTTTTGGAGCATTACCTGGCTCAAAAAAATTCAACTTAAAAGAATATACCTTTGGAAGAAACAATGGGATACTGTGCTGGTATTCGAGGGAAATCAAAGATAAAAAAGAAATAAGTGCTCTCGCTCCCTATGGAGCACTTGCTCACCTTGCAGATAGGCGAAGAATTTACTCAATAGATTTCACACACCCAAAACCAGATGTCGCAATACTTGATATCAGTCAGAGAAGATGGCTTTACCTCGATATTTCAAGATGGTTCGAACCATGGGAAATGGAATATGAAAGACTTATCGCTGATCCGGAGTATGGATTATGGAAAAGTAATCCCCCTTATGAAATTTTATGGAGGGGAAAGTCAGGAGGAAAAGAAAGGGTTTCCTCGATTTCTATGCAAACACTTCCACAAAAAGTGAAAATTCAAAATATAAGATGGGAAGGGGCTATATCACTCGAAGCTATAGATGCAAGTTTAAGGATAATAAATGAAGAGTTTACAGGCAACTATGAAAAATTAATAGTTGTAAAAATTACCTTTTACTGGAGGGCTCTTACAAGACTTCCCGATGACCTTTTTGTCAAAGCAAAATTGAGCGGGAGAGGGAAAACTATCTATAACTACTTTAGACCTACATGGGGAATAAGAAAAACAGGCACATGGAAAAGAAATGAAATTATTCGTGATGAGGAAACTTTCGTTTCTCCCGGAGGGTGGCCACTCAGGGAAATTTCGGCAGAAGTGATGTTTGTTACACCTCAGGGCTTACCTTATCCGGATAATGCTAAAATGAAAAAACTTGCCTGGCCTGAATGGGAAGCAGATCTGGATAGACATAAATGAAATACATGATTTCAGCATGCCTTCTTGGAATAAAATGCAGGTACGATGGAAGGTCAAATCCATGCCAGGAAATAATTGACCTTTTTAAAAAGGAGGGGGGAATAGTAGTTTGTCCCGAACAATTAGGAGGACTTCCCACCCCAAGACCACCTGTAACAATTATAGGAGGAGACGGAAAAGATGTTCTGGAAGGGAAAGCCCGATGTATTAACAATAATGGAATGGATGTAACCAGAAAATTTTTACTGGGTGCTGAAATGTGTTTATTACTTGCTTCTATGGCTCATGTTAAAATAGGTTATCTAAAAAGCTCAAGTCCGTCGTGCGGTTTTAAAACAACAAACATTGAATGGGAAAAAAGAGAAGGATTGGGTGTGACATCAGCTTTGCTTCAAAAAATGGGTATTAAAATTATTGAAATTTAAATTATTCGCTATTTACGACAAACACTTTTTTCATTTCTATTCGATACCTTTTAATTTTTCGCCATAGTGTGGTTGTACTTAATCCAAGTATGCTGGCTGCCTCACTTAAACTGTTAGTTTTTTCTACTGCTGCTTGAATCATTATCCGTTCGAGTTGCTCAATCCTGTCTTTTAATTTTGTTGGTTCCAGAGGGGCTGTTTTCGGCAAGGGCAGACTTTCTAAATCAATTGTGTCGGAAACAGCAAGCAAAACTGCTTGCTCTATGATATTTTCTAATTCTCTGACATTGCCCGGATAATCATAAGAGTAGAGCCTTTCCATTGCATCGCTTTTTATTTTTAAATTTTTGCCAAACTTTTTCTGAAACTTTTTTAAAAAGTGCTCCACTAAAAGTGGGATATCCTCCTTCCTTTCTCTCAGTGGCGCAAGATGAATTCTTCCAACATTTAATCTGTAAAACAAATCAGCTCTGAAACTCTTTTCTTCAACACATTTTTCTATATCCCTGTTGGTAGCTGCAATTACCCTTACATTTACTTTTATAGGTTTATTATCTCCTACTCGCCTTATTTCCTGGTCCTCAATTACTCTTAGCAGTTTTGCCTGGAAGGAGGGTGTTGTTTCTGCTATTTCGTCGAAAAAAAATGTTCCACCATTTGCTTCCTCAAGAAGACCACGCCTCGTTGTTACTGCCCCTGTAAAAGCACCCCTTACATGTCCCATAAGTTCACTTTCAAGGAGTTCTTCAGGAATTGCGGCACAGTTGACTGGCACAAAAGAATGATTTGCTCGAGGGCTATTAGCATGAATGGCACGTGCAACAAGTTCTTTTCCAGTTCCGCTCTCTCCGGTTATTAAAATTGTGGAATCAGCTGAAGCAAATTTTATTATCCTCGTCAAAACTTCCTTAATACAGGATGACCTCCCTACGATATTTTCAAAATGATATTTTTCCCTCAACTCTTCTGCCATTTTTAAAATCTGCCCCGATAACCACTTTTTCTCGACCGCTTTTTCTATCTTTATCAGCAATTCCTCTTCTGAAAATGGTTTCTGAATATAATCGTAAGCCCCTGCTTTCATGGCTTCAACAGCAGTATTCACTGTGGCAAAGGCTGTAACAACTATGGTTTCAATAAAGGGCTGGTTTTGCCTTGCAAATTTCAAAACTTCTATTCCATCAATATCTCCAAGCAGGAGGTCTGTAATCATCAGGTCAAAACCGGATTCTAAAATTGCCTTTTTTGCTGATTTTCCATCCTCAGCTTCCTGCACTTCATGACCATGAGAAGTAAGCATAATTGCAAGGCTTTTACGCAAACTTTTCTCATCTTCAACAATCAAAATTTTTGCCATTTAATTCCCCCTGTCATTCCCATTTATAAACAAAATCAATCATTGCAAGAGGTTCCTTCGAAGTCAAAGCGAAACTTATTTGCCCCAAATACATGGAAATCCCTCCTACGCTACTGGCATTTCCCATTTCCTGAAAAACTTTTAATATTTCCGATTTATCATCAATAGCCGAAGAGATAACCTTCATCAAAAAACCTTCCTCCTTTCTGGTAAGACTTTCCACAGGAGCCCATCCGGGAAGTTTACTGATTTTTCTTGCTCTTTCAACAGCATCAAGAAAACTTCCCATTTTATCTACAAGCCCGATTTCCCTTGCTCTGGCTCCCGACCAGATTCTACCTCTTGCTATGGTGTCAACAGAGTTTTTATCCATTTTTCTCCCTTCGGCGACTCTATCAAGGAAAATATTATAAACATAATTTATTTCCCCTTTCAATTTTTCTATTTCCTCTGTTGTAAAAGGTCTATAAAAAGAGCTCATATCAACCTTATCACTTCCCTCCTTGAATGCAGTTACATTAATCCCAACTTTTTTCATGAGTTCTGAAAAATCTGCCTTCCCCATAAAAATTCCTATACTTCCCGTTATGGTGGAAGGTTCCGCAAATATCTCATCTGCAGCAGAGGCAATATAGTAACCTCCCGAAGCAGCAACTGCTCCTAAAGATGCTATCACAGGTTTTTTCTCAGATAACTTTCTTATAGCCCTCCATATTCTCTCTGCTGCTTCAGCACTTCCACCTCCTGAATCAATCCTCAAAACAACAGCAGAAATTGTCGGGTCATATTTAGCCTTTTCAATGGCTTCTATAACAGTATCGCTGCCAGACTTTTCCAGCCCGATAAGAGGGATTTTCCTGCTTTTACCACCTGTCATAATACCTGATACTACAATAACGCCAATTCTTCGTCCTTTTGTCCATGTATCCGGTGCTTTTGTTGAAAAATCGAACTTTTCAGAAATAACAACCTTTTTACCAATTTTATCCTCAATAGCTTTTTTGAGCTGGTCCTCCCACAAAACCCCATCTGCAAGTTTTTTTTCTACCATTTCCATAGAATTATAGGGACCACCAGAAATTAACTCTTTCAGCCCATCAGAACCATTTTTAAAACCTCTTCCCTTTCCAATATCGTAAAGCATATTATTATAAACATCACTTACAAGTTCCCTGTACTCCTCTGAAACTTTTTCACTCGGTGCCTCACGGGTAAAACTTTCAGGCATGGATTTATATTCGCCGATGCGAAGAATCTGAGCATTTATTCCCAATTTCTCCAGGAGTCCAGTATAGTAAAAAATTCGCATTTGTGTTCCTGCAAGTGTGGTACCACCAACCGGGCTTAGATAATATGCAGTAGCATGACTGCAGGCATAGGCACTTGCAGGAGTTCCAAGTCCCGATTCATAACAAAAGACATATTTCCCGCTGCTTTTTAACTGCTCCATTCCCGAAATTATTTCCTGAACCAAACCGGGCATAGCATCAAAATCCTTCACTTCAAACAAAACACCATTTATGGAGGGTTCCTTCCGTATAGAATTTATATAGAGGAGCAAATCCACTGCTTCCTCTCCATCGAGGTTCCCTTCAAGTTTGAGCTTTACGATGCGCCTTGGAATCATCATTGACAGGTAGTATTGTCCTGATATTCTTGCACCTGCGGTAAAACCAAGATAAGGAGACCCTACCCTGTTTGCGATATGAGCAGTACCAAAAACGCCAAAATATGGGAACTCGAACTGTAAACCAAACGACGCCTGCAAAGCGACATCAGTCCTATCATCCATAAATCCTTCCTTACCTATCCACATCTCCAAAAGTGCCTGTAAAACTAAACCACGCATGGGTCTTAGTTCAAAATAGGTCCGAATAACATCATTCTCACTTGTCTGAGCAAGAAGGTTATCTATTGAAATCGTTAAAATATTCTTTCCAAAAGGCCTCAATGCCACACCAACTCCCCATGTTCTTTCTATGCTACCTTCTAAACTCCCAATTCTTGGAGTGTTAATATCAATAACCTCTGCACTGAGGGAAAAATAAGGGCTGGGGTGGAGATGTAATCCAGTATCGCATGAGGTCAGGCCATGAAAAGTTTCATTTTCATCAGCAACAAAGGTTCTAATATTCACACCCAAAGATGCCACTTCCCCCAATTTTGCAGCCAGTGCAAAAGTGAGCATCGACCAGTTGCCCGTCTGTTTTCCCTGAGATTGAAGCCAGCGTACCTTCCAGTCATCGTTTGGTCTCGTATTTTCAAACCCAAAGCCAAGATAAAAAATCCATAATGGAGGAGAAGAAATGTAAAATGCATCTCCAGTTCCTGCTATAAATTCCTGAGTTTTAAGTTCAGTGTGGTAGAAAATACCCTCCCATGATTTATTAAGCGCCATAAGTGCAGGATTCATAGACATTAAAAATGGGTCACCCTGGGAACTAAGCCCTGCAGGGGGTTGCAGGACTCTTTCCTGAAGAGTCTGCGCATAAGCGCTTTTAAAAAATGCCGGGGTTGAAAAAAAATAAACTGAAGAAAACAAAAAAACGAAAAGTAATTGCTTATTATTTTTTATCATCTTTTAAAATTTAATTCTAAATAATAATTGTTTCAAGACTTTAATGAAAGTTAGTGCAATCTAAACCATTTTTAATTTAACAGTCACCTGAAAAATAATAACCTGTAGTTATTTTATCATTTATATGGGGTTTTAGATAGTTTAAGAAAATATCCTGTTATCTTAAAATTTAATCAGTTAGTATTTTTGGTTCTCCGGATAGATAACAATCCGGATTTTCTATTATCTTTTTAATCTTAACAATCTGTCGCTCTAATAATTCAGGGTGATTTTTTAAAATAAGCTTCAGAGTAGGCAATGCATCAACCGTTCCTAAAAAACCAAGAGCCTCAACCGAGTCCTCCATGACCCACCAATAAGATTTACCTAACATGATATCACGGTTCAGGTTGAAAGCATCGGTAAAGTGACTCGAACGGTATTCCTTAACATTTGAAATTTCCCACCCTTTAATCCCGTCAAGAGATTCTGAAATCAATTTTATAACGGACAACAATGGAAGATACTCAAATTGTTCATTATTGCTCTCATATCCTGCATAATCTTTTTTAAAAATTATCCTGTTATTGTCATCCATTACTCTAACAAGGTTGAAGAAATCAGTACTCGCCCCCCATCCGCAACCACTCCCCCAACCACCAGGTCCTGGTATCAAATCTATTTTTTGAAGATAAATTGATGAAAGAACACGAATTGCGTCGAGCCAGGATTGGATAATCTGCTTGGTTGTTAGTATTCGTCGCACAGTCACTTTTTGAGCGAATGCAAGTCCACGAAATTCAATATGCTCAATTGAAACATTTCCTCCGTCAATAATGATACGCAGAAAAGATAGATAAGCAGCATGTCCGTATCCCCATTCGACATCAATAGACCCTTTTTCGGGAATAGAAAGCATTTTATCCGAGAAGTTAATTTTAAGACTATATCCTCCAGCACAAGGTTGGTAATGATGTTTAATTATTTTTACAACCTTCTTTATTGTAACAGGCGAAATTTTACCTGATTTATTATTTGAATTTAAATCTGAATGTTTTTCCTCGTAATCACCCATGAGCTTAATCATTGGAGGTATTGAATGGCAGCTGTCTTTCGGGAAATCGCAAGGGGCACTTTTAGATGAAATTAACATCAGAATTGCAAAAGAAGTTAAATATTTAATCTTACTGTGGTGTACTTTCATTTTAACTCTTTTTGAATTCCCTGTTTTTATAAATTTGTTCAAAATTAAAATAAGTTTATATATGGCTTTTTGACAACTACTAAACCTGAAAAGTTCCTTATTTGTTCTTCACGCGAGGCATTCCTCATCCGTTCCCCCCTCATCCGTTCCTTCCTCATCCGTTCCCAGGTTACTTTCCCCACCCTCCACCCCGTTCCTCCATCCCGTTCCCATGTTACTTTCCCCCTCACCCCCGTTCCCTAAACCCGTTCCCATGTTACAATAATCCAACGCAATCCAACTATTTATGGTAGTGCCAAACTCATAATATACAACATATAGCAAGCTATTCCCCTTCACCCCGCTCCCAGGTTAGGTTATTCACCCACTGCACTTGCTTTACCTGGTATTACTACAATTGTAACAGACATAGTTATTTCCGCTTATCTCGCTGTCTCTTTCAGGGTAAGTGATACTCCACCAGCTTTGGAATCCCTGTTATCTGTCGGTCGATTAGTTCCGCTTCAGTTCGCATGAATAATCTCGATTTAGGGGTGGAATGAGCGTTTCGGACAAAAAGGATTAAAGTGCGTATTACAGTTAAGGCATTGCCAATCCCAGGTTACGATAAAGTTAGTTACGATAAAGTTGTCAGTGTACAACGGGAACTGATAACCACAGATAAGCCTCTTGCTCCAAACCTCATTTATCTGACCCGTACTGCTCTATGGCCTCTTTACATTTTGTGGTTAATCTGTCCTGTCTTTCTTAGATATCACCTGTGGCCAAAAACATTGGAACTGAGCCGAAAACTTTTGCTTTTATGGCAACGGTGAGTTTAAGGTTATACTAAAAGATATTTATTCTATTACTTGTTTATACCAACAAATTTTACTCCCATTCACAAATGTTAGTATATTTCATTTAAAAATTTTATTTGTTTTTTCCTTACATTAAACATTCATGGGCAATTTTGCCCACCCCCGAGAATGAAAATTATAGTTTATAGATTCCTGCTTCCGCAGGAATGACTTCTTATCCTCATGGAAGTAGAAATCTAAATGACCTTCCTCTGTCATTCCCGCGAAGGCGGGAATCCATATTATTTTCATGGTAAAAATAGAAAACTACTTTAAATAATTACTTCGTTATGCCATGATTTAAATCAGATGCTAAAATCAGCATATATTTTTAATTTTTTATCAATACTTTTTACAGTTTTGCTTTCGTGCCAGACTCAAATGTCAATCAAGGGAACAAATACTTCAAATCAAAACACTATACTACATACAAAAGATGCGTTAGTGCCTGATTATGATGAAAAAGTATATGACGAGAAAATATACGACATGAACTTAAATGAAGAGAGGAAACCTGTTATTGAAATGAATGAAAAGATTCCAGAAAATAGCCAAAAACTTTTAGACAAAAAAAACATTTCCCCTGAATCCAATTCATCTCAGGTAAAAACATTTCGCCTGGGAGAAAATTTTACACTTGAAAAAGGAGAAACATTTATTGAAGAACAACCTTTATCCAGCAATTCTGCAGGTGCAATACCCGAAAGCGAATGCCTAAAAATTACCAATAAAAGTGTGTTAAAACGCATGTTAAAACCTCCAGGAGGGGAACAGAGAATAGTAGAACTCCTTTTAAAAAAGGGAAAATTTTCCAAAACCATTACCATGAAAGAAAATCAAGAAAACCCTGACCAAATGGAAAAACAAAAAATAATAGCATCAATTGAGTGGAAGGGGTACTTAATTATTTTGATAGATGCGGATGCTTTTTCTTCAACCGCTACAATAAAAGTAACCAAAATAGTTAAAAAAAACAAAACATTAAACCTAAAACCTACCACCCTACCCAGCCCAGGTTACTAAACACAAACAAAAAGTCCTATCCAAAAGTCATCCAAAAGTCCTCTCCCAGGTTAGGAAGAAAAAGAAAGAACAAAAGTCCTCTCCCAGGTTAGGAAGAAGAAAGAAAGAAAAGCCCAGGTAGAAAAGCCCATATTAAGAAGAAGAAGAAAAAAGGTCTTATAATAAAACCGAACTCCTAAACCCCAAACAATAACCCGGGTTACAAAATCAACAAAAGCAATCAACTAAATATAGTAGTAATTAACTTTTATAATGCACAATATATAGTAAGACCATTTGTACTCACTGCCTTCACTGCCAATCCCAGGTTAAGGAAAAAAAAAGGAAAAAAAAGCAAGAGTCCAAGAGTCCAATCCCAGGTTAAGAAAAAAAGTTTATTGCACAACGGCAGCACGAAGTAAAACAAAAGTTTGACCCGCAGTTAAACGGTCACCTCCCCACGACCAGTACATCAAATTGTGCGTATCCGTCTCACTGGTGTCAGGAATGCAATCGCCAGGATAAGGGTCAGCCCTCTGCTCTGCTGAATGAAATAAACCGAGGTAATGACCAAGTTCATGAGCCACTACCATTGCTGTAGAGTGAGCATCCCACATCGAATCGTAATTAACAATAACTCCTGATGCAGAGGTTCCATGAATTCCCTGAGGACCGGGTATTCCCGGTGAGAGTCCGAGCACTCCCGATTCATCTATATCGTGAACAAAAAAAACATTTGCTGATTGCCCGGAAATAGAAGCACTCAATCTAAGTAATCCCCCGACCTCTCCTAAATCAGGGTCGTTATAGTCAATGTGAACTATTCTGTAAGTGGAAGCATCAGGTTCTGGAATATCATTATAAGTTAAGGAACCTACATTCAAGCCTGCGGGACTCCATATAGACCTGAGCCACCCAAGCATATTTTGAAACTGACTCCCTGATACCTGTGCATTAGTAGCATTAACAGAATCAAGACCGACAAAAAAGAAATTCAAATTCACAGTTCCAGTTGTTACACTTGCGGAGGGAGCCCTTTTCAATTGAAAAGAAAAATTTACCCCTACCGGCACAATAGGGTCGGACTCCACAAACCGAGAAGTAATAGGTTCAAATCTGTAAACACCTCTTCCAAAAGAGACTCGTGGAGTAATTGGCACCATAAAAATACCAATTTTTATCCATGGGACATGCCAGTTAGGTGGATCATCTCCATTGTAAAAATCTACAATGTCGTAAATTTTGGTATTTTCCGGGTCGAATACTTGATAATAACCTATCACTGCAGCCTGAGATGGAGATGTTTGAATCCCCGTAATAGTTAGAGAAACTGCATCAGGGGGAACCAGTATCTCCTGGAGCCTGCCTGCCGAAGATTCCATAACCAGAGTCAAAGTTGTAAGGTCATAGGTCTGTGTGGTGATTGCCCCCACAGTATCAAAACCACACGCATTATAAGCACCTTCTCCTTCGTCAAGATGGAAAGGATAAGAAAGGCACTTTGAAGCAGGAACGCAATCCGAATCAATCGAACAAATACTGGAACAAACACCATCAAGGCATAAGCGAGAATAACATTCTTCATTATTAACACATCTTCTTCCTGAAGGATTTGACCCGGATGGTCTCGGTGCACAGGCAGTAACAACTTCATCAGTTAAATTATCGCCATCACTATCCCTTCCAAACACAGTACATGATGTTCCCGAGTGACTGAAACTGCAATAGCGTTCATTCTGGCATCTCTCACTACACCTTCCCCCAAGAAACTCTGGCAGGCATAACATGGAACTGCACTCCCTGTCATTTAAACATGGTGAACCATAAGGAAGGTCTGAAACATCCTCTTGAGTCTCATTAATGTCCATAGCATCATCATTAGTATCTTCCAGATTCATGGTATCGCTGATTTCTTCGACCATAATGTCTTCATCGCCAGTTTCAATCAACTCATTTTCCCATTCTGCTTCATTAAAATCCTCCATGCCTGGTTCTTCCCCCTGCTCCATTTCATCCAGCTTCGCATCATGTGGGGGCGTACTCTTGGAACAACTAAAAACTAAAAAACAGACCGCAAAAATAATGATTTTCAAATAAAAACATACAAATTTATTTAGTATTTTCAATTTTTCTTCCTCTTATTTTTATAGTTTACTAACCATTGAAAAACAAGGAAAAACAAACCTGAATATATCATCCAGTGAACTCCTACCCTTTTCTGCTCTCCAGCCCAAACACACCCACAACCGCCCGACTCATCACCACCATCCTCCTCACCTACTTCCTGACAAACATGTTCGTCTATCGCTCCATTGCAATTATTGTCCATCCCATCACAAATTTCTACCCTCGGCGCTACCGCCCCTTCACATTCACTCCACACCCCTCCTTCGCATGTCTGAATACCTTTTCTGCAAATCCCTTCGTCATAACCACAAACCCTTTGAGGTGAACCTTCCACACAGGAACAACCCTCATCTATCGTTCCATTGCAATTGTTATCTGCCCCATCGCAAACTTCCTCCGAAGGTTCACATTCCGTACCACAAACATTGTCTTCATCAACGAGATGGTCGCAGTCGTTATCTTTGTCATCGCACACTTCTTTCGATGGAGTGCAACCATGACATACATCACCCTCATCAACTAAACCGTTACAGTCATTGTCATATCCATCGCAAATTTCGATTCCAAAATTTGGAGGAGCACATTCACTCCACTGACAGAGACCAAGACATTCCTTCAACCCCTTTCCACATCCTTCTCTCTCGCATTCAGATATTTCTCCATCCGAACAGGCGCATCCATTTACATCTGTCTCGCTCGAAAAATCTGTTGTCCAGACCCAGGACATAACACCGTCTTCAACATTTGCCAGACCAATTCCTATTGCACGAAATTCTTCACCAAGCATATTCGCATTATGCCCGGGTGAACTACGCCATGCTTCAAAAACATCCCTTGCAGTTGCATAACCAGCGGCAATATTTTCCCCCATAACAGCTGAACCATTGCAAGCAGGCAAATGCCCTCCATTGCACATCCTTTCCCACGGAGAAGAACCATCAGGACCTGTATGGTCAAACCAACCTGTCCGGGACATAACCACACTATAATCATATGCCGCTTGATTCAATGTCGCCGAAGAAACAAGAGGAGTTAAAGGTGGATTTTGCGATAATCGGTATTCATTTATGATTTCGAGGAATTTTGCTTCCTCCTCTTCAAGATATCTTAGAGAAAAGTATTTCTCACCAATACTGCTTCTACAATCATCATCGCCACCTGTCAAATAATCGCAAGCACTTAGCATGAAAAACAAAAGAAGGAAAACAAAAATCTTTTTTATTGGGCAAGAATGATTAAAGGTTTGTTTTACCATCATTTTAAAGTTCTATGTTTTAGTATTCTATTTTTTTAATTTTTTATGTTAATTTTACTTTAAAAAAGTTATAAATAAAGGGATATTTCATAAAAAGTTAATTATTAAAAAAACAAAGATGCGTGAAGAAATTTCTAAAGAAACTGAATCTAATTCATCCGTTCAAACATCATCCACAGGAGAATATGGTGCAGAGCAAATTCAGGTTCTAAAAGGCCTCGATGCAGTTCGGAAACGCCCCGGAATGTACATTGGAAATGTCCAGGATGGCTCAGGACTGCATCAAATGATTTACGAAGTAGTGGACAACAGCGTTGATGAATTTCTTGCTGGATTCTGCAAAAATATTCATGTCACAATTCATTCCGGAAATTCAGTTACTGTGGAAGATGATGGAAGGGGAATCCCCGTTGATGAACATCCAGAAGAGCATCGAAGCGCTGCTGAAGTTGTCATGACAGTACTCCACGCCGGAGGAAAATTCGACCACAGTTCATACAAAGTTTCAGGGGGACTTCACGGTGTAGGAGTCAGTGTAGTTAACGCTCTCAGCGAGTTCCTGAAAATGGAAATTCGCAGAGATGGAAAAGTCTGGTATCAGGAATATCGTAAAGGAGAGCCTTTACAACCAATCGTATCGTTAGGCCCATCCACAAGGACGGGAACAAAAATAACATTTAAACCAGACCCTGAAATATTCCAGATAACCTCATTCTCTTATGAATCTATTTCAGCGAGGCTTCGTGAAATTTCATTTCTTAACGCAGGGCTCAGACTCACCTTAATTGACGAAAGAAACGACAAATCCGAAGAGTTTTTCACAGAAGGAGGAATTAAATCCTTTGTAGAATACCTCGGAAGAAATAAGACTTCTGTTCACGGGGAACCAATCTGGATAAAGGATGAAAAAGAAGGCATAGAAGTTGAAGTTGCTCTGCAATGGAGTGATGCAATAACAGAAACTATACTTTGCTATACTAACAGCATTCACAATAGAGACGGGGGGGCACATTTAACAGGCTTACGAGCTGCTCTTACCCGAACAATAAACAACTATGAATCAACTCACAATGTTGTAAAGGACTACAAAGGAACAATCACCGGAGATGACATACGAGAGGGACTCACGGCTGTTTGCTCCATCAGGATGCCAAATCCTTCATTCTCAAACCAGACAAAAGACAAACTCATTAACACAGAGGTAAAAGGAATTGTTGAAGCAATCGTTAACGACAAACTCGGGGATTTTTTTGAAAGGCATCCTCCAGTAGCCAAGGCAGTTGTTTCAAGAATAGTCATGGCAGCTAAAGCGAGAGAAGCCTCTCGCAAAGCCAGAGAACTCGTTATGCGAAAAGGAGTCCTTGACACTGCAACACTTCCTGGAAAACTCGCCGACTGTCAGGAAAAAGACCCTGCCTTATGCGAACTCTTTATTGTGGAGGGGGAAAGCGCAGGAGGAAGTGCCAAACAGGGGCGGGACAGACGTTTCCAGGCTGTTCTACCTCTAAAAGGAAAAATTCTAAATGTCGAAAAATCAAGAATTGAAAAGATTCTTTCAAACGCGGAAATCGGAACCTTAATAACTGCACTTGGAACTGGATTCGGCGAAGAAGAATTTAATATCGATAAAATTCGCTACCACAAAATCATCATCATGACCGATGCAGATGTGGATGGAAGCCACATTAAAACCCTGTTACTCACATTCTTCTACAGGAGGATGCGTCCGATTATAGAGCGCGGATATCTATACATTGCCCAACCACCGCTGTTCAAAGTCAAAAGGGGCAAACAAGAAATGTACCTTCGTGATGAAGAAGCACTAAAAAAATTCATTGCAAAATCTGCCCTTGAGGAAATTAAAGTTTCTTCATCATCGGGGCAAGTTTCTGACGATAAAATTGCTCATTTCATGGATTTAGTCTGGAGATACTCCCTGCTTTTGCAACAGATTGGAAGGAAGAAAAACCGGAGTATTATCGAAGCAATAATATGGGGGACCGATCTTGATAGAGTGAAACTTAGCGATAGACACATTCTTACCACCCAGATTAAAGGCATAGAAAATTACCTTATGGAAAATTCCCCGGAAATTCTTCCTTTGAAGTATGATATGGAATGGGATGAAGAACATGCCTGCTATATGCTTAAATGCTCTCCGGTGCAGATGCCAGAAGAAACATCAACAATTTTAGATTTCCGCTTTATTGACTCAATAGAATTTGAAGAACTTAAAAGACTCAAAAAAGAAATTTCACTCTATGGACAACCTCCCTACAAAGTTTTCATTGAAAGCAAAGAGGCACTCGTTACGCACTCTGTCGAGAAAATCTGGAAACTCGTTGAAGAAATTGGTAGAAAAGGAGTACAGATACAGAGATATAAAGGTCTTGGCGAAATGAATCCTGAACAATTATGGGAAACAACTATGAATGCAGAAAAAAGAACACTATTTCAGGTGAAAGTTGATGATGCAGCTGAAGCAGACTGGCTCTTTACCGTTTTAATGGGAGATGTTGTGGAACCGAGGAAAGAATTCATTGAGAAAAATGCGCTTGCAGTAAAAAATCTCGATATTTAAAAAAAGGTGAAAGAAATGAATCTTAATATAAAAATAAACGATAAAAATTATAATGTTAAAATCGACACGAATAAAAGCAAGGGCGATGAATTGTATCTTGAAGTGAATGGCAAACCTTTAGTGGCAAAAATAATGACTCCTAAAGTTGAGATTCCTGAATCAACATCAGTAAAAATGCAAATCTCCGAATCAGCATCAAAAAGCAAAGAAATTCAATCTGTCAAATCACAAAGTGAAGAAAAAAAATCAGAAATCCCAAAAGAAAACGGTAAAATTTCCGCTCCTATACCTGGAACCGTCGTTAAAATTTCGGTTTCCCCTGGTCAAAACTTCAAAAAAGGAGACGAAATCATCTCCCTTGAAACAATGAAAATGATTATCCCCATTCTGGCACCTTCAGATGGTATCGTCGATTCAATACATGTGAAAGCAGGTGAAACAGTAACAGTTAATCAGGTAATGATTCTCTTTACACCAATGTGAAACATAGTAAACGCTCATGGGCAAGTTTTGCTCACTCCAACGAATGAAAATTTGAATTTATGGATTCCTGCTGAGTTTACCCCTGCGAAGGCAGGGGCAGGAATGACTGTTCCGTTATACGACGGTGGCTGAGTGGAGCTGAAGCCACCGAATAACCATGTCATTTTAATAGTAAACATAAATATCTATTTTTTGTCATCTCTTTTCGATTCGAGCCAATCAAAATACGGGTTAAAGTGTTTTTCAATTCGCCTCCATTTAACTTTTAAGCAACTAAAAAGCGGCTCCAAAACACCACACGCCCACACAACATGGTCTCCTTCTGCAAGAATAGGAATGAAATCTCTTAACCTCACGGGAATTTTTCTATCAATCAAAACCTCCTTCAACTTTTTTTTCCTGCCATACAATTTATCCCCATTCCTTCTGCTCCGAAGAACAAGCAACAAATCCTTTCCGGGTTCGGTTAATTCGACCTCAATAACAACTCCCAGTTCTTCATGAACGAAATTTCCTGTCCCATCAATTTTAACTTCACTTTGAAAACTATTTTCAAGATTCGTTCTTTGCAAAAAGACTATATCATCATATTCTCGCCTTAATTCCAATCCTCGGGGAAGAAAGATTTTTTTACTCCCACCACCACTTTCTATAACATCCAAAACTTCCCTCACATGAACTCTGTAAAAACCAAGTAATGTTGATGAAAGATTTTCGAACATTTTCCTTATTACACAAACTTTCATTGCCGGATGAAGCCCGGAAAAATTCTTTCTGGAAAGAACCCATTCGTCCCCTCTCCTTATGACATTTTTTTTGATAAACTCTTCGGCATTTACCTCAAGAAAATCCTGAACTTCCTGTGCTTCCTTTGAAAGTTCCCATAAAAGATTCGAAACACGCCTGTTTTCGGTCTGAAGTAAGGGCATTATTTTCCTTCGAATCCTGCAGCGCATAAATGATTCACTTTCATTACTGGGGTCGCTGTAAAACAAAATTTTTCTCCTTTTAAGATAGTTTATCAATTCTTCCCTTCGAAAACAAAGAACAGGTCTGATAAAAATGTCTTCTCTGCGTATATCTATTCCTCTTAGCCCCTGCACACCGCATCCCCTTAAAATGTTCATCATTAAAGTCTCTGCATTATCATCCATTGTATGACCTGTAGCTACCTTTGACGCTCCGATATCCAGTCTCAACTTACTCAAAAGTCTGTATCTCATCTGCCTTGCCGCATCCTCAAGAGACCTCCTGAAAATGGAGGCTTCCTCAGGGGCATTTCCCTTCAAAAGGTAAAAAGGAAAACCGAATTTTGTTGACAGGGAATGCACATACTCCGCCTCCTTTAAAGCACTTGTTCTAATTCCATGGTCTACACAGGCAACATGAATATCAAGCCCCAAATCCTTTCTCACAACATAAAAAAGATGGAGCATTGCTACAGAATCACTACCACCTGACACAGCAAGAATAATACGGTCTCCGTTAGAAACCAAACCATTATCAATTAAAAATTGCTTGAATTTGATACAAATGTAGTCCTTTTCGACGATATCCAGTGTTTCTTTCATCCTCATACTTCAAAGATGTTAGAGAGCAATAATTATAACATCGAGTCTTCCACCTGAACATTTCTTAGAAATGCATGGGCCTGAATCGGTAACAGAACCATTACCTAAACTTCTTTTTATAGTTTTAATTCTATGCTCTTCCCCACTCTTAATAATTTTTTCTGTTTCATTCAGAATTTTTTTTGCTATCAAATCTGAGCCTTCTTCATCATCACCCCAGAAATAACTCTGAACCGAAACAATTACTTTCTCTGATTGACTTGCGATTTCCCTTACTTTGTTTAAAAAATTCACTGCATCTTCTGACAATTTACCCTGGTTATTATCCCATGGATTTTCTATTGATAAAACTATTCCTTTTATACTACTACCAATAAAAACCCTTGTCCCATCGAACTTCGCCTTTACCATATTTAAAGTCGTTTCGGATGATGCAGGGTTCTCCATTCCCTTTCCCATTACCCTGAGGTGAAAGATTAGGCGCTGCGCTTTTAAAATAGCATTATCAGTCAAAGGGCGAACATTCTCCCATCCCCCCCCCTTGCATGCTTTAGCATCTTCAAGCCCTTTTTCTGCTTCAGTCATCTGAGCAGGGGAAGCGCAATTACACCGTTCATTCAAAGCGTGTGCGATATCAATAAGAGTTTCGGCATAAACTATATCTTTCGAAAGAACCTTCTCCATTTCCTTTTCCCACTTCTTCTTTTCTTCATCAGAAAGTTTTAGATATGCCTCACGGTCGGTCTCAAATTTCCTTCGCATTAAAAGAGCATCATCGCTCTGCCTGTTGTGATAGTCCATTATTTTCAAAAAGCGGTCTTCGGCTTCGCTGCGGAGAGCAATAATTTTGTTTTTTTCTATTTCGAGGCTTTCCAGTTCTTTATTAGCCTGCTCAATCCTCGTAAGGGCAACTTTTTGATTCGCAATGGCTGTTGCAATCTTAAAATAAATAAGAGCAAGGAGAGATTTAAATCTTGCTTTATCCGATTTTCCCTTTTTTAAAAGCGATTTGCTTTCTTCAAGGCACTTTTCTCCTTCCATCCATTCCTTCGGTGCATATTTTTTAGCAATTTCGGCAAACTTTTGAGCAGTATAAAGTTGAGCTGTTTCAACTTCCTTTACCTGTACACCTCCACTGCAACTTATAATCAAAAGAAATACCAAAGCTACTGATAAATTCCTCATGGTAACACCCAATCTGAAACAAGCCCACTTGCTAAAATTTGATCGACTAAAAATTCGTATGCAGATTTCTGAATTTCAACTTCATGGCGCAAATCCTCGACCTTCGCTTCCAGTTCAATAGCATGCGATTGAGTTTCTGATGCTCGGGCAATTGCTTCAAGAAGGTCCGTTTGCAAAACTATCAGTCTGCCATAAGTTTGAGCATCATCTTTGTTACCATCTTTCCCATCGTGAGCAATGCATTGCTTATAAAGCTGAATCCACAACTTCGTTTTCTGTACCTCTTCCCCGGCAATCTTCTCTATCCCTTTCATCGAGGGTTCTTTCATTTTTGTTTCAAAATATAACACCGGATCGGGCACCTGACTGCCTGCAAGCGGGTCATTAACCTTCAAAGTGATGCAAATTAAGACAAAAATAAATTTACTAAAAAATTTTGAGCCAGTCATTTCTAACCAATAAAAACAGGTTTTTATATAAATTTCAATTCAATAGCAAACCGTTTAATTCTTTCTTTTACACTAATATCCCTGTCCTCTCTATGATTTCCTTCACAAGGTTCAAATAATCACTACTAGCTCTTCCGTACTCCCCTTCAAATTCGAAAATAGTTTTCCTGTGAGATGGACAAACCTTTACCTTTGTATCAACCCGAATCTGTGTCGAAAAAACCTGATTGCCAAAAGTTTTGAGGAGAATATTTTCCACTTCCCAGGTTATCCTTTCTCTCCTGTCAACCATTGTCATTAAATATCCGAGAATCTTTGGGCATCTACCAGTTGTTTCACGGATATGCACTAAGACCTGGCTAAATCTTTTGAGCCCAAGCAGGGGAAGGTATTCACATGTAACCGGCACTAAAATCCACTGAGAGGCGGAAATTGCACCAATCGTTAACGAATCAACGCTGGGAGGCGTATCTATTACCATGTAATCAATACCCTGTGATTTTGTTTTTTCGACAACATCGAACAAAATTTTTCCATCCCATTTTCCTTCCCATCTGGAATTTTCTCTTTCCCTTTCTAACCGCTGTTGCGTTTCTCCTGGCAGAACAACTGATAAACCACGAATATGTGTTGGAATTGCTGCATTTAAGAAATCAACCTTACGGTCAAGGACATCAATTAGCGATGGATATTTAGAGATTTCCTCCGGGGTTAAAAAATTCAATGAAGCGCTCAAATGAGAATCGAGGTCGACAAGTACGGTTCGAAATCCTTGCATTGCTAAACCAGCAGAAATTGACACCGCAGTTGTAGTTTTTCCAACTCCACCTTTTAAATTTGCAACACTAATTACTTGTGTCTCTTGCTTATTCATTTTTAAGGAACATTCTTTTCCTGTAAAATTTCATCTATATCAATTTCAGGCAATTCTGGCTTCTGATTTCTAAATTGCTCCGGGATATCCTTTTCTCTTATCTTTTCGTAAGTCTTCTTTTTCCACCGGAAAAATACAAGAGCATCAATTATTCCTCCAAGGGTTACCGCTACAAATGTCCAGAATGTCACAGTAGTTACATGCTGTAATTTTTCACCCATAGATAAATAAGGACCGTCATATTTGTTACTTACCCGTCCAAAATAATAATCAGTAAGAATATAAGTTGTCACTGTCGAAAGCAAAAGGAGTGTCTCGAATGAAAAAAAGAGCCACCCCTTTACAATTTGTTCATTCTGAAATTGTCCGACACCAAAAGGGATAAAAGCAAGAAACAGGTTGTTCTTTCTTATCGTCTCCTTGACATAAACCGGGTTATTCATCCATTCAACAACTTTTAGCCACTTTTCTCGTAACTCCTTCCGTTTTTTTTCAAGCTCTACGAGTTTTGCTTTCTTTTCTTCCTCAAGTCTTTTGATTTCTTCTTTCATCTCATTTTTGACCAAAAGAAATTCATCGAGAACTTCTACCGGAAAGAGTACCGGGTCAAGTTCGTAATTGGGTTCAAGTTTGAGTAAAAGAGTAAAATGCATTCTTGCTTTCTCTTTATCTTTCTTGAACATATAACTAGCTCCGAGATATTTATGAATCTCAACGAGCAGAGCGGTATTGGTTATTGGCGGTTCCCTTGTGAGCAATTTCTCAAATCTCGAAATAGCAGTATCATAATCTCCTGAGTCGTATGCATTCAAAGCAAACTGATAATCGGTTATTTCATCTGCAAAAGCACTCGCAGAAATAAAAATTTTCGTTGATATTACTGCAAGCATCAAAACCACGACAAATTTTAATATGATAGCAAAGTAGGGGGGAAGTTGTTTTTGCTCGTTGAGTTGAAAAGCAGAAAAAATACTTCCTGTATTTTTCAATTTAAGAAAGTAATCGGTTCTTGCTCCTGTCTTATAGTTACTACCCATTTGCCCCCTATCAAAATAAAAAGGGTTGATGCTTCTTGAAACGAACTCACTATTGACAATTTTGCACACTTTTACACCCTGGCATACCCTTTTTAATAGCCTGAAAAAAAACTTTTACAAATTCCCTGATTCTTTTCAAGTCATCAACTTATTAAGTTAAATTAATTCAAAATCCTTACATGGGATTATTGATGGGGGTAAATTTTGATAGTAAAATTTCCTGTGAACTTCATTTGGATAACCATGTACACATTCCTTAGTTATAGGGTTTTGATATGCGCAATCTTCACAGGTGAAAGTGAGATTAAATTTTTGTGCTTCATCAAAAAACCTTTTATCAGGTAAAAACTCCATCTTACCTTAATCTCATCTCTTTTTTCTTCATGTTTTTTTCTTTATATCATATCACGGGTTCAGGTTAATACTCAAGGATAATACTGCGCAGGGACTCCACGAGCATATTTGAAGTTAAAATTTCCTCTCAAAACAAGGCATGAAGGTGTTTGACCCTGCGGCGGTGTTCTCGGGTCACAAAAAAGAAAATCAAATTCTGCTTTGATATTTTCCCTTACACTGGAAGAACCACCATACATTTCTTCGATTCTAAGAGTTCCTGTACCACTTCCAAAACTTACTTCTCCTCCGGAACATGTGTCATTTAAATAATACGCCACACGAACTCTACTGCATTCAGGGAGACTCGCAATCTCGGTCTGGGCGGGAACTACCATATCGATGTATTCTTGGCTCTCAAGACTCCTGCTCAAATCTTCGTAACATGGGACAATGATCAAAAGTCCATCAGTCTGAATCATATACTCTGAACTCTTCTGTATTTTCAAAATAATTTCACCATTTGAGGTAGTTTCTGCAGCAAAAAACTCAGGATTTAAAAAATAGTTTTCATTTTCTGCCGCACATTCCTGCGGTGGCACAGTATATTTTTCTTCATTGCATTCGGGATAATAAAGGCAACCATGAAAGTAACCAGTGCCATTACCTACAGAGCAGGAGTAAAGAAAAAATAAATAAACCACAAGTCCTTTTCTCATTCCTTCCCCCTTTTGAGGCGTGCTACAACGAAGCTTCCTTTCCGGGCACCTGTTAGCCATACGGCACTATTCCTGAAAGATGCTATCTCGATAAATCCTGTCGAACCCTGGATGAAATTTACCTGACCTTTTTTAATTGAACTAAAATTTGGTACAGGAGCTCTTACTGGATACCTTTCTATTTCTCCATCAAGAATCTTATCTGCAAAATTGTTCGGAATCGATGTTACAAGGTTCCCAAATCTATCTATATGGAGTACTTTGCCTCTCACAGTATTATCATCAACTTGAAAAGTTGCATCTATTTCAAGCCTTTGAATGGCTCTTGGATTCATTTTAGTTCCAATTTCATCAATATCAACTCCATTAGCAATCATGGCTGCAGCTGGTGCAAAAATGTCCCTCCCATGAAAAGTTGATGAAATAATCTCTACAGGTGATTCGATACTTTCTGGATTAATGCTCCAGACCCTCAGGGGTCTCTTCTGACCTATTGCAAGATAAAAAATACCGTTATCAGGACCAACGAAAATGTGATTCGAGGCTGATTCTATAACTATTGGTAGCCTTTCACTACCCACCTCAGGATCGACCACTGCGAGATGAATTGTTCCCTCCGGAAAAAAAGGAACCGCATTCATCAAACACCACGCAGCAGTTTCGACATCCTGGGGGGGTATGTCATGAGAAATATCAACAATCATTGCTGATGGGCAAATAGAAAGAATTACACCTTTTACAGCACCCACATAACCATCTGAAGTTCCAAAATCAGAAGTAAATGTTATTATTTTTTCTCTTTTAGCCATATAGTTATGGAATATACACGAGCAAACACACTAAGTCAATCTAACGAATTGAATCATTTAAGATCTTCCCAAAAAGGATTGAATCATATTTTTTTTCCCCCACCCAGGTTACTTTTCACCACCACCCCTCCCCTTTTCCCCTTTATCTCCCTTTCCTCCTCCCACCCCCTTTTTTCTCCCACCTTTTTCCTCCCACCCATGTTATTTCCCCCCCTTTTCCCCCATCCATTTCTCTCCATCCGGCAGCACATCACCCTCAATTCCGAACCCATGTTAAGGTCCAACTTCCCAACTCCGAACCCAAGTTATATTTTCACACCCCTCCCCCCGCACCCAGGTTATTTTTTTTCCCATCCTCCCATCCCATCCGCACCCATGTTACCTCATCCGCACCCATGTTAATTTTCCCTTACCCCCCCTTCCAACTCCGAACCCAAGTTATATTTTAGGAAACTTTTACTCAATTATGTTCGATAATGGGAATAAGAAGGAGGAATTAGAGATGACGCAGCCTCGATGCATAATTCCAAATAGGACATATATGGTTACGCATAGATGCACACAGAGGCAATTTATGTTGAAACCGGATTCTGAAACGAATCAAATTTTTGCTTACTGTCTTGCGTATGCGGTGAAAAAGACAAATATGAAGATTCATTATTATATGGTAATGTCGA